>Ga0307408_100000033_pt1 | contig 212574 bp, 193 predicted proteins | sample 322Cmetagenome_FD_202116 | JGI IMG/M metagenome (GOLD analysis project Ga0307408, IMG submission 202116) | Maize rhizosphere microbial communities from greenhouse at UC Davis, California, United States - 322HYB-C-3 | ecosystem: Host-associated > Plants > Roots > Rhizosphere > Soil | place...
CCGCTAGGGTCCACCAATTTGGACAAGAAAAGCCTCGGTTTAACCACCGGGGCTTTTTTGTGCCCATCGCCTAGGCAGGGTGGGTAGCAGCCGAGGTAACGAGGCTGTGGAAGTTCTTATGCCTCAAAGTCCGGCGACAGCCTCGTTATCTCGGCTGCTACCAAATCCCGCTCGTATCACCGGGGTTTTGCTGAACGTCGCTCAATGAGTTGTCGCGGGTTGGGCTGGTCGCATACTGTTTCATGTGCGCTCAAGGATCCACCGGGAACGTCATCGCGGCGCTCGCCAGTTTCTTCATCCCGGGGCTTGGTCAATTACTCCAAGGCCGTTTCATCAAGGCGGGCATCATGTTTGTCCTGGCCGCAGTGCTGTGGTGGTTCCTGCTCGGCTGGATCATCCACCTGTGGTCGATCATCGACGCGGCTCTCTTCAAGCGGCCCGCATCCTGAGGGTCATAGTTTAAGATCCTTGGCGTAGCCGGTGAGCTCCATGTAGGCGTTGCCAAGTGGGCGGCCCACAACGTCGAGCACCCGGCAGGCACCTTCCCAATACGGGATGCCTCCGAGGTTGCCGGTGAGTTCTTGGTTTTTCGCGAGTGGAACGAGCGTGAGCACGACCGGCTTGCCCGTGGCCGGGTCGGTCGTCGTGAGGCGAACGCGCGACGGATAGACCGCACCCGTGGTCGGACTGCTCCAGCGGTCGATCACCTCCCATTTGAAATCGCTCTTCTGCGTGCGACCAGAGGCGTCAATCCAGGTGAGCGACGACGCCGGGTCGGAACTGCCGTCGCGCAGACGCATGCGGTAAAACATCAGTTCGCGTCCGTCCTTGAAATGGATGCTCACCCAGTCCCAGCCGACCTGGTTTTGATCAAGCTGACTGCTGCTGATTTCGTGGTCCATCCATGTCTCTCCGGTCACGCGCAATGTCTCCGTGCCGAACGTGAGAGTGCCCTCCGTGCGCAGGCGTGTGAATGTGAGGTAGTAACTTGCGGCGGTCGGCGCGGAGCCTTTGCGGGAGACGCCGTTTTCACCGAAGACGACCAGCGGTTTGGCCGGCGACAACGACAGGGTAAATCCGGCCTCCGCCCGCACACCGCCGCGCAGCTCCATCTTGTTCGTTGACGCATCGGTGAAGCGCAAGGACCACGGGCCATTGTGTAGATCGAGCGTGGTCGTGGAGGAGCCGGCGTCCCAGCCTTCGCGGTTAAGGCGTTCCTGATGGTAAAACGTTCCCGTTGCCGCATCGGTGAGCGCCATGTGGGCGAGATGGAGATGAGTGCTTTTATCCGGAGCCGCGCTGCGGAAAAAGGTCGCTTGGTAACCGAAGCGGCGTCCGTTTTCCGCGAAAAGATGGCCGGTGAGATACCACCACTCGATTTTGAAGTCGGGGTGTGAGCCGTGGTCGCGTGGAAATGAAAACACGTGGCCGGGCTGCGGCACCGCAAAGCCGTCGGCGGTGGTCAGTGGAATTTCCGAGCTACGGAGGGAATGGCCACAAAAAGCACAGAAGACACAAAAGAGGAGAAATGATGGGGGGATTCTTTTGCGCATTTTGTGTCTTTTGTGGCCAATCATTCCTCACGGTCGGCGGGCAGGTCGGCGCCCCAGAGGCCGACGGCGTAGCTCACGGCCCAGCCGGTCATTAATACCACGAGAGTGAGCGCGGCGAGTTGTCCCCAGGGCATCGCGTAGGTGAGCGTCCAGCCGAAGGATTGTTTGTTGATCACGTGGATCAGCAGCCAGCCGAGTGCGCCGCTGAGCGCCAAGCCGCCGAAGACCGCGCAGGCGGAGACAGCGAGGCCTTCGATAGAAGCGGCGAAGGCGATTTCACGGCGGCGAAAACCGAGCGCGCGCAACGTGGTCAACTCGTCGCGGCGATCGAGCAGCACGCTCACGAGCGTTAGCGCCAGTCCGGTCATCGCGACCGCGACGCCGATGACTTCGAGCGCGTAGGTGATGGAAAACGTCTGCCGGAAAATCCGCAGCACTTCCGAGCGCAGTTTGGTGTTCGTGAACACTGAAAGGCCCGGATATGTTTTGACCAGTTCGGCGCGCACCGTGTCGGGATCGACACCGGGTTTCACGTAGAGCGAGACATTGGTGACGGCGTCTTCGCCGAACCAGGCGCGGACATGTTTGAGATCGAGCAGGAGCGAACCCTTCTCGTTGCCGTAGTCGGCGAAGACTCCGGCAATGGTGATTGTCTTGAGTCCGACGGGCGTGGGGAATGTGACCGGGTCGCCCACGTTGACGCGGAAGCGCTCGGTGAAACTTTCGCTGACGAGCGCCAGCCCGGTGTTGCGCGTGGAGTCGAGATACGCGTCGTCCTTGGGCGCGTTCACCCAAGGCAAATCCGGCCGTGTCGTCGGGTCGGTGAGGTCCGCACCGGTGAGCATGGTCGGGACGCCGTCGATGGAAATGGAGTAGGCGATCAACATGCCGGCTTTTTCGACGGCGGGATGGGCGGCGAGCGCTCGTGCAGCCGGGCCGGAGATGCGGTTTTGAGAGGAGGCGCTTTGCGCGCCGCTGCTTGAGATATAGAGGTCGGCTTGGAGCGTGCGTTTGACCCAGCCCTGCATGGTTTGCTCAAAGCTCGCCACGAGGATGGCCATGCCGGCGGTCATGCCGATGGCGCAAAGCAGCGCGGCCGCCGCCAGCCGGTGTCGGCCCGATGGGGCGCGCAGGTGGCTGAGTGCGACTAGCGCGGGCGCGAAACGCGCGCCCCAGGCCCGTGCCAGACGGGCTGCGGGCGGAAGCAGGAATGAGCACAGAATACCGGTGCCGAAAATCCAGAGGAACGCCGCCGCATAACCGGCGAAAGGAAAGCGGCTGCCGGCGGCGAAACGGATCGGAGGCAATTGCGTGCAGATCACGCCGGCCACAATGAAGGCCAGACCGAGTCCGAGGCTGCGCATCACGCGATGGCCGACCGCGGGAGCGGCGCCGCGTTGGAGAACTTGCGCTGGAGGAGTGCGCGCGGCTTCACGTGCGGGCAGCCAACCCGCGACGAGCGCGGCGACGAGCCCGAGGACGAGACCGAGAACGATCTCGGATGGCGTGACATGGGCGGAGGCCACGGTGGTCGCATAGTAGAGCGCGTTGACCGTCTGGCCGACGGCACGGACGGCGACTTGCGCGCCTGCCCAGCCGAGGAGCAAGCCGAGTGCGCCGCCGGTGAGACCGAGCAAGGCGGATTCCCAGAGCCACACGCGGCGAATGGCGCGCTCTTCGACGCCGAGCGAACGCAGGATGGCGATCTCGGGTCGACGGCGCACGACCGCGCCGTCGAGCGCTTGAAAGATCAGGTAGAGCCCGACGAGCAGCGCGATGAGCGAGAGAATCGTGAGGTTGAGCCGGAAGGCGCGTGTCATCGACTCGGCGGTTTCACGGCGTGCACCGGGTTCGGCGACGGTCCAGCGTTCGCCATGGCGCCCGAGCTTCTCCAAAATGGTTTGGAGTTCGGCGCGGCGTTCGTCGGCGCGTGGACCGGCTTCGATGAGGAATTCGACGCGGTCGAGTTTGCCGATTTTCCCGGAGAGCCGCTGCAGTTGGACGAGGTCGAGAATCAGCAGCGTGGGCGGCACGCGCGGTGCATCGAGTGCGGTGGGGATCACTCCGGCAACCGGCAGCGTGCGGATGGTCTCATCGATCACCAATTCGACCTGCTCGGGCCGGGGCTGTTCGGGCCACTCGTCGCTGATCCATACTTGAGGGCCGGCGTTGAAGGACTGCCAGAAACCGCCGTTGCTGTTGTCCGCGCGTGCGTCAGGCGCTTGGTTGAAAAACGGTTTGTCCTGCGGCCGAGCCAGGTTGGCGACGGAGAGCAGATCGACTCCGAGCAACGTGTAGGTGGGGCGTCCGAATTTTTCCTCGTGGCCCGGGGATGGCGGTGGCGATGCGGTGACTTCGACGACCGGCACGATGTGCACGGGTCGGCCATCGAGTGCGGCGCGCAATTCGGGGAGCACACTTTCCGGCAGGGCGCCGGCGGGCGCCTGAATGCTCCAATCGCTCTGGCCGGTGAGCGTTTCGGTGAAGTTGGAAAAGCTCGCGACGGCCGCGCGATTGGCGAGGCGAACGGCCACGAAGACCGCGACGCCAAGCGCGAGGATAAGGACGAGCAACGCGCTTTGTTTGGGCGCGAGCCGCCAGTGCCGCAGGGCAAACCGTCGCAGCAGAAACGGGGTCAGCGTGACGTTCATGCGTGATCGACCACGCGCCCGTCGCGCAGGTGGATGCGCCGGTGGCAGATCGCGGCGGCCTCTTCGCTGTGGGTCACGAGCACAAGCGCGGTGTGCGTTTCGTCGGTGAGCTCGCGCAGAAGCGCGAGGATGTTGGCGCCGTTGGCGGAATCGAGGTTTCCGGTCGGTTCATCCGCGAGAATCAATGAGGGGCGGTGCACGAGGGCGCGGGCGATGGCGATGCGTTGCTGCTCGCCGCCTGAGAGCTGGGAGGGAAGGGCGCCGGCTCTGTGGGCGAGGCCGACCCGATCAAGAAAGCCTTGGACGCGCGTCCGCTGTTCGGCGGTGGACACGCCGAGAAGTTGCAGGGGCAATGCAATGTTTTCCCCGGCGGTGAGCGTGGGCAGCAGGTGGAAAAACTGGAACACCGTGCCAACGCGTTCGCGACGCAGGCGGGCGAGGCCATCGCTGTTGAGTTGGTCGATGCGCAGGCCGTGCAAGGTGATCGCGCCGGAGTCGGGTCGGTCCACGCCGCCGAGGCAGTTCAGCAAGGTGGTTTTGCCGCTGCCGGATGGCCCGGTGAGGGCGATGCGTTCGCCGATGCCGACTGAAAACGAAACGTCATCGAGAACGCGGCGTGAGCCGTAGCTTTTGCTGACGGCGGCAACCTCGAAAACCATGGCGGCGGGGGCGACGGGCATGTCGCCACAGAACAAAGGTTTGGACTAAACGCCAGCCGCCGGGTTTTAAATTAAACGCGGGGGCGGCACATCGGGTGGCGTCATGTCGGTCGGCGACTGAAAACGCGCCTGAATCATGCGCCAGTGTTCGGCGGCTTGTTCGGCGCGGATCACGGCGCGCAGCTCGTTTTCGCCGGCAAAGATGATGAAGGCGAACAGCAGGCCGCCCAGGTAGTGGCCTTTGAACACGAGATAGGTGGCACCCGCCAGAGCCACGACTTTGCCGACACCTGCGGCGATTTGGGTGGCGCGCAGATAGGACGTGCGCATGGCCAGCAGCGCACGAAACACCCGGCCGCCGTCCATGGGAAAGGCAGGCAACAGGTTGAACACGCCCATCACCAGGTTCACCACGACGAGCTGACGTCCTAACTCTGAGAACGTAAGCTCGAAGTAAGTCGGGTTCCAATCAGCGGGAAACCGCACGAAAATCATCAAGAGAGCGACGATCAGGTAGTTTACCGCCGGGCCGGCCAGCGCGATGATGATCTCCGCCCTGGGACGACGCGGAATCGATTCCATTTCCGCCATGCCGCCGATGGGCAGCAAAAGAATGCGCGGCACGCGCACTCCGAAACGTCTGGCCGCCGCCGCATGCCCGAGCTCATGCAAAGTCACGCAGGCAAAAAGGGTGATGATGAAGGCCACGCTCCACAATGCGCCCAGCCAAGCCGCGCCGGTCCAGCCTTCCCAAGCCACATAGGCGAGGAGGATAAAGAAACTCACGTGCACCGACAGCTGAATACCACGTATGCGGAACAAGTTCATTGACCAGCGAAGCATTGAAAAGGTAGTGAACACTCGTTTTGCGGTATTCGCCAGTGCTCTTGTCAGGCGACCGCAAGCCGTTCCCACTGTTCCCATGCCCGACTCTCTAAAACCGCCGACCATCCTCGTCATCGATGACGACGCCGAAGTGCGTTATTCGCTGGGCCGCGTGCTCTCCTCGAAGAAATATCAGGTCGTCGAGGCCGCCAGCGGCGAGCTTGGCGTGGCGGCGGTAAAAAAGGGGCCGCTCCCCGATCTGATTTTCCTGGATATCCGCATGAGCGGCATGAGCGGCATCGAAGCCCTCCAGCACATCCGCTCGGTCAATCCTAAGCAGTTGGTCGTCTTGATGACCGCCTTCGGCACCGCGCAGACCGCCATCGAAGCGATGAAATATGGCGCGTTTGACTACATCATGAAGCCCTTCGATCCGGCGAAGGTGCTCACGATCTCCGAGAACGCCCTCAAGGCCCACGCCGACATGCGCGCGGTCGTCGATTACAAGCCGACCATCAACAGCGACGATTACAAGGAGGGCATCGTCGGCTCGTCACCGGTCATGCAGGACGTGTTCAAGATCATCGGCCAAGTGACCGCCAGCGACGTGACGGTGATGATCACCGGCGAGAGCGGCACGGGCAAGGAACTCGTCGCCCGTTCCATCTGGAAACACTCTCATCGCGCGTCCAAGCCGTTTATCGCGGTCAACTGCGCGGCGATCCCCGACAATCTCATCGAGAGCGAACTCTTCGGTCACGAGAAAGGCTCGTTTACGGGCGCGACCGGCCAGCGCCTTGGCAAATTTGAGCTGTGCGACGGCGGCACCATTTTCCTCGACGAAATCGGCGACATGGCGCTCGCCACCCAGACGAAAATCCTGCGCGTGCTTCAGCAGGGCGAGATCCAGCGCGTGGGCGGCACCGAGACGATCAAGGTCGATGTGCGCATCCTTGCGGCGACCAACAAGGATCTTGAGGAGATGGTGAAGGGGAAGACCTTCCGCGAAGATCTTTATTACCGTCTCAACGTGGTGCGCATCCGCATGCCGGCGCTGCGCGAGCGCGTGGACGACGTGCCGCAAATCGTGGATTTTTGCCTGCAAAACCTCGTTAAGCAAAAAAAGGCGCGCACCAGCAAGGTTTCACCCGAAGCCATGTCGGTGCTCACGCGTTATCGCTGGCCGGGCAACGTGCGCGAGCTTGAGAACGTGATCTACCGCAGCGCGGTGATCGCGCAGGGCGATACGATTCTCCTAAAGGATTTACCCTTCGAGGTGCGAGAAGCCGCGGGTGGCGTCGTGCTGATACCGTCGCCGGCTCAGCTGGCGAGCAGTTCGGTTCCCTTTGAAACGGTGCGTGTTTCCTCGGCCGAGCATGTCGCGTTGGCGACCGCTCAAGTGGTGGCCGAGAGCATCGCCTCGGGAGAACCATCGCTCACCGTGTCGCGTGCGCTGGATTTCCTGCACATCGAGCTGGGGCAGCATCCGGAGCCGATCTTGGAGCGTTTGGAACGCGAAATGATCGTTCGCGTGCTCGCGGCCACCGAGGGCAACCTGCTCAAGGCGTCCGAGAAACTCGGCATGACCCGCGCGACCTTGCGCAAGCGCGTGGATGACCTCGGTCTGAAGATTTGAGGTGGTAATAGTGGAGACCCGACGACTCCGTCGGGTGGACGGCGTGCGTATGCCTAAGGCCCGACGAGGTCGTCGGGCCTCCATTCGGAGGAATGCTGCGGGGATAAAAAAGGGCGGCCCGTTGATGGGCCGCCCTTTTTTGCGCTGATCCGCGTCAGCTCAGGCCGAGCGCACCACGTAGTCGATGGACGCGGTGTCTTCGGTGGTGAGGGGCTTGGCGTCTTCCACGTGGAAGAGGGCCAGCAACGCGGCGACGGTGCCGCCGGCCAGAATCAGGCCGATGAAGAACAAGATCGTGCAGAAAAGCTTATCCCACTTCAGGTGCATGAAGATGAAGATAACCAGCATGAACTTCACCAACGAGAGGGTGACGAGGCTGGTGACGATCAACCACTTCGCGAGTGGGATGTAGATCAGCACGATCTCAACGCCGGTGATGACGGCGAGGATCATCGCGAGCTGCACGAAGATGTGAAACTTGCTGGCTTCGTGGTGGCCGTGGCCGGAGGCGTCGACGGCAGAGTGGGTGGAGGCGCTCATGGAATAATTATCAGAGGTATTCGAGCAGGTAAACGGCCGTGAAGATCACGATCCAGACGATATCAACGAAGTGCCAGTAAAGGCCCATCGACTCGACATCGATGGCGTTGGCCTCGCCAAATTCGACCGCTTTGGAACTGCGTCCGAGAAACGCCAGACCGACCAAACCGACGGCGGTGACGATAATCGCGAGGAGATCGTGGTGAACGAAGGTCGAGATCGCCTGGGCGGTGGCGCCGTGCTCTTGGACGGCATGCACGCCGCCGAGGAGGGCTTTGATCGAGGCGACCGTCACGAGGGCGAAAACCGCTAGGTGAACGAAGGATTTGAGAATCCATGGGCTGCCGTCCGCGGGCTTGAAGCTGCGGATATACATCAGCACGAGCCAGAGGACGCCGATGGCGACGTGGCAACCGTGCGTGCCGGTCAGCGTATAGAACGTCGAGCCGAACATGCTGCTGCTGAGCGTGAGGCCCTTCTCGTGGACGAAGTGGCTGAACTCATAGACTTGGCACGTGAGGAAGATCAGACCGAAGACGATCGTGCCGAGAAGCATCTTGCGGGTCGCGGCGACCTTGCCCTTTTGGCAGGCGTTGACGGCGAGCGCCATCAGGAGCGACGACATGAGCAGGATGAACGTCGAGAAGGACGTGAGCTCCAGGGAGAACAGGCCGACGATGTCGGGTTGGTTCGGCGTCTGGTGGAGACGGTAGATCAGGTGCGTCGAGATGAGCGCGCCGAAGAACATGCAGTCGGACGCGAGGAACGCCCACATGAAGAGCTTCTTGTTGGGAATGCCCGTCGTGGTGGTGTGGTCGTGGTGGTGGTCGATGGCCCCTGCGGCCGCGTGAGTGCTCATTGCTGAAATGGGAGAAGGGAAAATCGGGACGGTGGCTTTTATTCGTTCTCGTTCTCTTACTCGTTCTTCGTTCTCGGATCGACCCGCTAAGGCAGGAGAACGAGAACGAGTAAGAGAACGAGAACGATTTCGGAATCAGTGTTTGTCGTGATTCTTGTCGTCGAGGTGGATGTGGTAGCCGCCCGGACCTTCGGCGGCCCAGAGATAGACGCCGAGGAACATGATGGCTCCACCGGCGATGGCACCGATCATCATGTGGTTCACAAAGAAGATCGCGCCGATGAGCAGGCCCGAAGCCGCCACGATGGGGAACCAGGACTGGCTGGGCATGTGGATGCCACCGTGGTCCTGCTCGGCCTTGGCGTGTTCGGCTTTTTCTTTTTCGATCTCGGCCTTGTGCGTCTTCTCATACCAGAAGGCGTCGCGGGCGTGGACGGTCGGGATGACGTCGAAGTTGTGCTCGGGCGGGGGAGTGGAGGGAACGGTCCATTCCAGCGTGCGGGCATCCCACTCGTCATGGCCCGTCTTCGCGCCTTTGAAGTAGGTGTAAACCATCACGGTGAAGTAAATGCCCACGCCGATCGCGAGGATGAAGGCGCCGATGGTGGCGATGAGGTTGGCGTCGTTCCATCCCATGTTGCCGTCGTAAACGGCGGTGCGGCGGGGCATGCCGTTCAGGCCGAGGAAGTGCATCGGGAAGAACGTGATGTTGAAGCCCGAGAAGATGACCCAGAAGGAGAGCTTGCCCCAGAACTCGGAGACCTTGCGGCCGAAAACGAGGGGGAACCAGTAGTGGATACCGGCGAGGAGGGCGAACACCGAGCCGCCGATCAGCACGTAGTGGAAGTGGGCGATGACGAAGTAGCTGTCCTGTTGTTGGGCATCGGCGGGAGCGGCGGAGTGCATCACGCCGGAGAAGCCGCCCATCATGAACATCCAGATGAAGCCGAGGGCGAACATCATCGGGGTGCGCATGTGGATGTGGCCGCCCCAGAGGGTGCCGACCCAGTTGAAGATCTTGACGCCCGTGGGGACGGCGATGGCCATCGTCATGAGCGAGAACGCGGCGGTGGCGACGGTGCCCATGCCGGTGGTGAACATGTGGTGCGACCACACGCCGAAGCCGAGGAAGCCGATGGTGGCGCCGGAGAAAACGATGATCGGGTAACCGAAGAGCGGCTTGCGGGCGAAAGTGGGAAGGATTTCCGAGATGATACCCATCGCCGGAAGAATGAGGATGTAAACCTCGGGGTGGCCGAAGATCCAGAAGAGGTGCTGCCAGAGGATGGGGAGACCACCGTTGGAGATTTCAAAGAAGGTGGTGCCGAAGGAGCGGTCCATCATCAGCTCGACCAAGGCGATGGTGATCGCGGGGAAGGAGAGGATGATCAGGAAAGCGGTGACGAGCGTCATCCACGTGAACACCGGCAGGCGCATCATGGTCATGCCGGGGGCGCGCATGTTAATGATCGTGACAATGAAGTTCAGGGAACCGACGACCGAGGAGACACCGAGGATTTGCAGGCCCATGACCCAGAGGTCGGTGGACATGTCGTGGGCGAACTGGTTGGAGAAGGCCGTCGAGGTGAGCGGGGCGTAACCGAACCAACCCGCGTCAGGCGCGCCTGAATGGACGAACCAGCCGATGTTGAGGACGATCGCGCCGGCGAGGAAGACCCAGAAGGCGAAGCCGTTGAGTCGCGGGAAGGCGACGTCGCGTGCGCCGATCTGGAGCGGCATCATGTAATTGAAGAACGCCGCCGAGAGGGGCATGACCGCGAGGAAGATCATCGTGGTCGCGTGCATCGTGAACAGCTCGTTGTAGAGCTGGTGGGTGATGAACGTGTTGTTCGGAACCGCGAGTTGGACGCGGATCATGAGGGCCTCGACGCCGCCGACCAGGAAGAAGAAGAGGGCGGAGATGGCATACATCAGGCCGATCTTCTTGTGGTCAACGGTGGTCAGCCAGCTGATGATGCCGGTCTTGGCGGTCGGGCGGGTGAGAAGCCAGGAGCGTTTCTCCGGGGCGGCGGCGACGGCGGTGTCGTGGCCGATGAAATCAGTTTTGGCGGGAGCGGACATGGTGGCGTGCGTCTTTATGAAAGGGAGAGCGAATTACTTCAGGCTGTGCAGGTAGGCGACGAGGGCGCGGGCCTCGTCGTCGTTGATCACGATGTTGTGGCCGGCGGGCTTGCCGGTGGCGCGATCAACGGTGATGTAGCCGGCCATGACCATGCCTGGGCCGGTGGGCACGCCGACATACATCTTGTTGCCGGGTTTGACCTCTTCGGGGTGGGCGATCCAGCGGTGGAGGTTTTCCTTGGTGTTTTCCAAGAGGCCGGCCGCGATGGTGGTGCGGGCGCCGACGTGGGTGAGGTCGGGGGCGGTGGTGCCGGCGCCTTCATGGCCGCGCACGCTGTGGCAGGTCACGCAATTCTTCTGCTGGAAGAGCTGGCGGCCTTGGGCGATGAGAGCGGGGTCTTCGCCCGAGTCGGCCAGCTGCTGTTTTTTCCAAGCATCGAAGGGGGCGGCGTCGAACTGTGAGGAGTAACCGGGGGCGTTGCGGCCCGGGTTGTTGAATACGTAGGGTGCGGCGGGCGCGCCGGTGACCGGGGCGTTGGTGGCGATGGTGCGGGCGGAGGTCTTTTGGCGAGCGATCCAAGCGGCGAAATCAGCCTCATCGAGAGCGATGACGCGGAAACGCATGACGGCGTGGGATTCGCCGCAATATTCGGCACACTGGCCCCAGAAGTAGCCGGGCTGGTCGGCTTGGAGCCAGAGGTGGTTGCCACGGTTGGGGATCATGTCCACCTTGCCGGCGAGCTTCGGAACCCAGAAGGAGTGAATGACGTCCGAGGTGCGGAGGTTGATGCGCACGGGGCGACCGGCGGGGATGACGAGTTCGTTGGCGGCGATGAGGTTGCCGGCGCCGTCGATCTGCTCCTTGGGATATTCGAATTTGAACCACCACTGGAGACCGGTGGCGTTGACCTCATAGGCGTTCTCCTTCTGTTCGGCGGGGATATCGTAGTTATACCAGATGGCTTTCAGGGTCGGGACGGCGATGAAGACAAGGGCGAGGACCGAGAGTGCGATAAGGCTGAGCTCAATCAGCGGGTTGCCATGGCCTTGGTGGGGCATGACGGCCTTGGCATCGTCGGTTTCGCGGGCCTTGAACTTCAGGGTCGCGTAAGCGGTGATGCTGGCAACGATCACAAAAATGATGCCGGTTACCCAGAGAGTGACGTAGAACACGTCGAGCTGCGACTTGGCGACGGGGCCTTGGGTGTCGAAGGTCGACTGGGGGCCGGTGAGCCATTTGAACCAGCCTCCGAAAAACAGCGGCATGGCGGCGACGGCCACGAAGGAGAGGGCGCGGTGCTTGGTGAAGCGGGAAAGAGACGGTAAGGTCATTGGTCCGAAAGGCGGAAGAAGGCGCGGGTCAGGCGGATGGATGGAACGAAAAATAAAAGGAGAGAGCGTCCGGAAGCGTCAGGGCATTTCAAGCCATAAACGTAGGTTCTGGGCGGCATGAGCGATGGTTGGCGTTGAGTTAACGTAAACCCCAATGGTTTTCAATGGGTTGAAGGCCACCACTGGTAGAGAAAGAAGTAAACCAACACGCCCGTGATGCTGACGTAATACCAGATCGGAAATACGACGCGGGCCCAGGCCTTGTGGCGGGTGTAATCGCCCTTGAAGGCGAGGGCGAAGGTCTTCGGGACCAGGTAGGCGATGCTGATCGCGAGGACGATATGTGTGATCAGCATCACATAATAGACGATACGGATGGCGCCTTCGCCGCCGAATTGGGTGTGCACGGCTTCGCCCGCGCCGGCAGCCATACCTTTAAGGACCTTATGCGCCAAGTAGCCGATGAGGAACACCGCCGAGACGACGCCGGCCGAAAACATCGAGGCGCGGTGGGCGATCTTGTTGCCCGATTTGATGAAAATGAAGCCAACCGTCATGAGCACGGTGGCGAGCGCGTTGAGGCCGGCGTTGAGCGCAGGGATGTCGTTTAGAGTCACAGGCACGGAGGGTGGTCGGGTGTGCGAAGCGGAGGTCAGTTGAAAATAAAACGGTCTGCGACCAAGGCGCCGAGTTGGAGCGGCAGCCACCCGATGGTCGTGAAGAAGAGCGAGCGTGCGGTTTTGTCGCGGTCGGTCGGACGCAAAAACGCGGTCGCGCGGGCGAGGAACCACACGGCGAGCAACGCCGTGACGATTGTATAATAGATGCTCGCGAGCCCGAGCGGCTGCGGGAGCAGGCATACGACCGCGAGCGCGACGGAGTTGGCGAAGGACCAGCGGGCGACCTTGCCGCCCTCGCTGTCACGCACGGGCAACATGGGGAAGTTCACCGAGCCGTAATCTTTGCGGTAGGTCCACGCGATCGCCATGAAGTGCGGGATCTGCCAGAGGAAGAGAATCGCGAATAAAATCCACCCGAGCGCGGTGACTCCGCCGGTCGCCGCTGCCCAGCCGATAAGCGGAGGAAACGCGCCCGCCACCGCGCCGATTTCGGTGGACCAACGCGACCAGCGTTTCGAGGGCGTGTAGATCGCCAGATACGAGATCACCGTGAGCAACGCGAAGAATGCCGCCGGGCCGTTCGTGTAAGTGAACAACACGCCGAGTCCGCCCGCGCTCAACCCGCCGCCGATCACGAAAGCGGAGCCCGTGGCGACTTTGCCGGAGGGAATCGGGCGGTCGGCGGTGCGCGGCATGATCGCGTCGGTGTCGCTTTCCATCCATTGATTGAGCGCGGCGACGCCACCGGCGCACGCGCACGTGCCGGCGACCAAGCCCCAGAACTCCGCCGCGTGCCAGCCGGGGCGGGCGGCGCCGTAGCCGACCAGCGTGGTGATAACCGACAGCATGCTCAGGCGCGGCTTGGTGAGCTCAAGGTAATCGCCAAAGCGCGCCTTGGGAGCGGCGGCGTTGCGTTCGTTGTCGTTGATAAAAGCGTCGGCGGTCATGCGGTAAGCGGTGTGGTTTCGCGGCGGATGATCGCATCACGATGCGCCCACCACGCAACCGTGAAGACCACGGCAAAAATCGACACGCCACCGATCACATGGGCGGTCGTGTAATAGGGTCCGCGGATCGTCCACACCGAGAGCGCACCGAGCAGGATCTGCGCGGAGAGCAACGCGACGATCAGGCCCGCGGCGCCTTTGAAACCCTTCCCGATCGAGGGCAAGCGCCAGAGCGAGACGGCCAGCCAGACAAGCGCGACGGTGATTACTGCCGCCATCACGCGGTGGGTGAAATGAATCGCCACGCGGAAATCCCACGCCGATGGCACCAGCCCGCCCTCGGGCGTAAGCGGGAACGTTGGGATGGCGAGGCCCGCGTTGTTGTGGCGCATGACGGCGGCCACGATCAGTTGAACAAAGACCAGCAACGTGGACACGACGGCGAGCCGGCGGATTTTCGAACTCGAACTTATGCCCGCGTCACCCGAGACGCTTCCTTCGATCCATGGACGCGACAAGCCGGCCGCGATGGCGAACAGCACGCATACATACACCTGCGCGAGGATGCCGTGAGGGATGCGCAGCATCTGCCCGAGGGACATCTCGAAGCCGGGCACCGCGATGGAGTCGAGCAGCACGCGTTTGCCGCCGAGCAGGCCTTGAACCACCACGATGGCCAGTGCGGCCCAGCCGAGCTTGCGCAACCAGCCGCGTTCTTCGCGCAGGTGCAGCCAAGAGACCAAACCGATGGCGAGGAAACCCATGACCATGCCGAAAAGCCGATGGGAGTGTTCGGCAAATTTATCGATCTCCGTCAGCCATCCGTCCGGGTTGATGGAACCGTTGGACAGGGGCCAATCGGGAAACGCCATGCCTGCGGCGATGCTCGTCGTGAAGGCGCCCAGAGTGACGACGCCAAACACCCACGCGGCGCCCAACGCGGCGAACCACGCGAGCGCAGGTTGGTAGGAAGAGGTGCGGGAAGTGGCCATTATCTTGGTTATCAGGACGCGTTGTGACGCGAGGAAGGGAAATGACTAGCCAGCTCAAACCCTTTGACAAATTTTTCCTCGGGGGAATCCGTAGGTATATGGTTTCTTCTCGGTCACGTCCTCTGCCGCTAATGGCGGTCGTCTCCTGCTTGCTAGTGCTCTCCGCTTGCAAACCGGGCGACCGGGTTGCGAACGACGGCGCCGAGGACTCGAAGACAAAGCGCTACGCGCTCACCGGGGAGATCGTGAAAGCCGACCTCCAGCGGCTTACGCTCCTCGTCAAACATGACGAGATCCCCGGCTACATGGCGCCCATGACCATGGAGTTTTCCGCGAACATCGGCGATGTGACCAACGCTCGCGAAGGCCAGCGCATCCGTGCCGAGATGGTGGTGGGCGAGGATGGCGAGTTTGCCCTCGAAAAAGTCTGGCCGATCGACCCGGTGGCCTCCGCCCAGATCGGGGCGGCCAGCGGAGTCTTGCGCCAGGACACGTCCATTCGCGGTCGCCGTGCCTACCGTGAAGTGGGGGAAAACCTGCCCGACTTCGCGCTCTACGACCAGACCGGCAAGGTCGTCTCGCCTGCGCGCTTCCGTGGAAAACAGGTGATGCTCAATTTCATTTTCACACGCTGCCCGGTCGCGACGATGTGCCCGCTCGCCACGACCACCATGGTCGCCACGCAACGCAAAGCGAAGGAGGCCGGTGTCACCGACGTGGAGTTCGTATCGATCACCCTCGACCCCGAGTATGACACGCCCGGCGTGCTGCTCACCTATGCAAAACAGCGTGGGATCGACACGGCGAACTTCTCGTTTCTCACGGGCCCGGAGAGCGCGATCAAAGATCTGCTCACCCAGTTCGGAGTCATCGCCGAGTTCAAGGGCAGCATCTTGCAGCACACGGTTTCGACCCTGCTCATCGACGCGCAGGGCAAAATCATCTGGCGCGCCGACGGCAGCAAGTGGTCGCCCGATGAGTTTGTGGGCAAGATGAAGAAGGCCGCGCCATGAGTGCTGAAAAAAGTAAAGAAGCGCAGGCTTCCAGCCTGCCTCCGAATTCCCCGAAGCAGACTGGAAGTCTGCGCTACGGTCAGATTGCCATCATCACCGTGGTCGCCATCGTGCTCTATGCGGGCTTCCGCGCGCTGCCGACAGGCACGAATTTGCACCAAGGCGACTTCGACACACGAGGGCAGGGAATGGTCGAGCTGTGTGATCCCTCGAATCCGCAATTCGTTGCCGTGACCACCGCGCGTTCGCCGGTGACCATGACGTTGAGCGGTGACCTGCCCGCCATGCCGGGTCGCGAGGCGCGACTCACCCTCGCGCTCGCCACCTCGACGGGCAAACCCGTGGGTCCGACGGATCTATTTGTGCAACATACGCGCAAGCTCCACCTGCTCGTGGTCGATCCGACGTTGCGCGATTATCAACACATCCATCCCGAGCCGGGTGAGAAAGCCGGTGAGTGGACGTTTGCGTTCACGCCGCGCCTCGCGGGCACGTATCGCGTGTTCGCCGACTTCGTTCCGGTGCCGACCCGCCGCAGTCTTTATGCCGGCGCGGACCTGACGGTGACCGGCGACGTGGCGGTTAACACCCACGTCCTTTCGTGGGACGCCGAGGTGGAGGGTTATCAATTCAAGCTCACTCCCGTCGCGCCCGTTCGCGCGGGCAAAGCCGCCGAGCTCGCGTTCACCGTCACGCGTGCCGACGGCGGGCGCGTTCCCATGGAGCCCGTCATGGACGCCTACGCGCACTTGGTGGCGTTCGATTCCGGGAACAGCGGTTTCGCGCACCTGCATCCGAAAGAAGTTTCCCTCTCTCCGCCGCCTGACGCGACGAAGCCCAGGCTCACGTTTCAAATCACCATCCCGAACGCGGGCGTGTATGTGATCTGGGCGCAGGTGAAGCTCGCCGGTCGCGAGGTATTCGCACCGTTCTGGTTCGAGGTCGCTCCGTAATGCTCATGGCCAAGGCGACGCCCACGATCCAATCGACCGCGCAGCTCGCCCAGCACCTCAAGCTTTCGCGCTGGACGGTGTCGCGGGCGCTCAACGGACATCCCGCCGTCAAGCCCGAGACTCGTCGCCGCATCGAGGAAGCAGCGCTGGCGCTCAACTTTGTGCCGAGTTCGCTGGCTCGCGGTTTGCAGGGCGGTCGCACGGGGACGATTGGCGTATGTTTCAACGAGCTCGAAAGCCCGGTGCTCGTTAAAAAAATCTCCATTCTGCATCGCATGTTGCGCGACCGCGGATTGCGCGGTTTGATCGAACTCACCCACGGCGAGCCGCAGGCGGAGCGCGAAGTCATCGCGCACTTTGTCAACATGCGTGTGGACGGCATCGTCACCGTATATTCGCGATTTCCGTCCGTGGCCGCCTTTGATGGATTACTCGCTGGCACGGAGATCGGCGTCGTCCATGTTGATCCATTGACCGAATCGTTGCGCCCCGCGGTGGCGATGGATCGAGCGCTGGCGATGAAGCTCCTTGTGCAACATCTCGTTGAGCGTGGCCACCGCCGTTTGGCGCTGCTGGGCATCCGTCGCACGCTGTATCCTGATCGCTGGCGCGGGTTGCGAGCCGCCTTCAAAAAGCACCACCTCGCGGAGCCGGCGGATGTTCGCGTATGGGCTCATGAAGATTCGATGGCGCAGGATTACGCGCATGGGCGTCAACTCGCGGGGGAGTTGCTGGCCTCGGGCTTTAAGCCCACGGCGATCCTTGCGCTCAACGACCGCGTCGCGATTGGCGCCATGACCCGTCTCCAGGAGGCCGGCTGGCGAATTCCAGAGGACTGCGCGCTGGCCGGTTTCGACAACCTCGACATTTCCGAACACTGCCGGCCGACCCTCACGACCATTGACCATCAATCCGACGAACTGATGACGCGGGCGCTGGCGGTTTTATTGGGCGAAGCACTCGATAACTCCAAGGCCAAGACGTTGGCCCCCAGCCTTATCGTGCGGGCGTCCACCGGCGGTCCGGCGTAAGGTTTTCCCTCTAGACAAGTGACGTCGGTTCCCGGATAGTCCTCAACTTCACACACGTGTGTGAATAATCCCCATGAGCTTACTCTTGCAGATCAATCCGGCCGATAATGTCGCAGTCGCCCGCCAGGCCATTCCGGCCGGCACCGTGCTGCCCACGGGTCCGCTGGCGACCGATATTCCCGCCGGCCACAAGGTCGCCTTGCGACCCATCGCGGCGGGCGAGGGCATCCGGAAATACGGCTTCATCATCGGCGTGGCCACGCGTGATATCGTCGCGGGCGAGCATGTCCACGAGCACAATGTCCGCACCGGTTTGGGGGCTGACACGGCGTTGACCTACTCGGGTGCGCCTTCGATCCCCGCCGATCCTTCCGCCGCGTCGCTCGGGCCGGCCACGTTTCTCGGCTACCGTCGTCCGAATGGCTCGGTCGGCACGCGCAACGAGATCTGGATCATCAACACGGTCGCCTGCGTCAACGTCCCTGCCGAGCGCATCGCGCGCCTTGCCACCGAGAAGTTCGTGCGCCCCGGCAGCGGCATCGATGGCGTCCAATCGTTCAGTCATCCCTACGGTTGCTCTCAACTCGGCGACGATCTCTTTCACACGCAAAAAATCCTCGCCGGTCTCGCCCGCCATCCCAACGCCGGCGCGGTGCTCGTGCTCGGTCTCGGTTGCGAGAACAACCAGATGCGCGCCCAGCTCGAGCAGATCGGGGCGACCGAGCCAGGACGCATCCAGTTTTTCAATGCGCAGGAAGTCGCCGACGAAATCGAGGAAGGCCTCGTTCGCCTTGAAAAGCTCGCCGCTTACGCCGACCAGTTCAAACGCGAGCCCGTCCCGGTCTCGTCGCTCGTGCTCGGCATGAAGTGCGGGGGCAGCGACGGTTTTTCGGGCATCACCGCCAACCCGCTCGTCGGTCGCGTGTCCGACTGGCTCACGGCGAACGGCGGCACAGCCATTCTCACCGAAGTGCCGGAGATGTTTGGCGCCGAGGAGCCGTTGTTATCCCGCGCAGTTTCTCAAGAAGTCTTCGATCAAGGTCTGACGATGATCAACGGCTTCAAGGATTACTTCCGCTCGCACAACGAGCCGATCGGAGAGAATCCTTCGCCCGGCAATCGCGCCGGCGGCATCACCACGCTGGAGGATAAATCCCTTGGTTGTGTGCAAAAAGGCGGACGCGCCTCGGTGGCCCAAATCGCCGCCTACGGTGAGCGCGCCACGCCTGGTCTCGGTGGCCTGTGTCTCGTCAACGCGCCCGGCAACGACGGCGTTTCTTGCACCGCGATGGCGGCGGCGGGCGCGCATGCCATCCTCTTCACGACGGGCCGCGGCACGCCGCTCGGTGTGCCCGTGCCGACGATCAAGATCGCGTCGAACCACGATCTGGCGGAGCGCAAAAAGGGCTGGATCGACTTCGACGCGAGCCCGGTGCTCACGCCGGGCACCAGCATCGATGATGTTGCCCGACAGCTGATCGCCACGGTGGTCTCGATCGCATCGGGCGAACGCCAGACGCGGAATGAGATCAACGGCTTCCGCGAAATCACCCTCTGGAAAGACGGCGTGACGCTCTGAACGGTTGAGAGTTGAGCGATGAGAGTTGAGAGCCTCCGAGCTCCGGACTCTCAACCTTCAACTCTCATCTCTCAACTTTTTCATCCCATGAACGAAACCATTCTCCAATTTGGCGCCGGCAACTTCTTGCGCGCGTTCGCCGATCTCTTTGTCGAGCAGGCCAACCGCACGTCCGCGCCGGTCGGCCGGATCGTCGTGGTGCAGTCCACCAGTGCCGGGCGCGGTGATTCGCTCAACGCGCGCGGCTGCCGTTATCAGGTCGCGATCCGCGGCTTTGCCGATGGGCAGGTCGTCGATCGGCTTGAATCCGTCGCCTCGATCAGCCGCGCACTCGCCGCCGCCACCTCATGGCCCGAGGTGCTGGCCTTCGCGGCATCGCCCGATCTGCGCACCATTATCTCGAATACGACCGAGGTCGGTTACGCGCTCGCCGCCGACGAACGTCCGCGCGGCTCCGGCGCGCCCGAATCGTTCCCGGCCAAGCTCGCCGACGTGCTCTGGACACGCTGGGCTGCCGGCCGCCCCGGTGTGATCGTGCTGCCTTGCGAACTCCACGAACAAAACGCCGCCAAGCTTCGCGCGCTTGTCGAGCAGCAGGCCCGCGCCTGGAACGCCCCCGCCGCGCTTCTCGCGTGGATCGCGACCGAGTGCCGATGGATCAACACGCTGGTGGATCGCATCGTGCCGGGAACGCCGAAGGATCATCCGGCGCTGGCCAACGACCCGTTGCTGATCTCGGCGGAACCGTTTGCCTTCTGGGCGATGGAGACCGTGGGTGCCGCGCCGTTTGCCCATCCGTCCATCATCACGGCGGCGGACATCTCGCCCTACTATTTGCGCAAGGTGCGCATTTTGAATGGCGCGCACACCGCGCTGGTGGCTTACGCGATGCCTCGCGGTTTTAAGACCGTGCGCGAAGCCATAGAAAATCCCGAAATAGGCGCTTGGTTGCATCGCGTGCTCGACGAGGAAATCGTTCCGGTCCTCGCGGGTCGCGTGGACGATCCGGCGGGTTTTGCGAAGATCACGCTGGAGCGTTTCCTGAATCCGTTTCTCGAGCACCAGCTTAGCGCGATTGCGGTTAATCACGCGTCGAAAATCGAAGTGCGTCTGCGTCCGACAATGCGCGAATACGAGGCCAAATTCGGCCATGTCGCACCGCTGCTCACGGCGGCGCTGGCCTAGCAAACACCGACGCTTGCACCGGACCGGCTTTTGGCCCGGCGCTGATTTGCGTAAATCAGCGCCGTCAGCCCCAGCGCGACCGCGAACCCCGCCGCTCCGTAGCGCAGCATCCCGTCGAAGCCACCCGTGTGAGCCCGGACTTTCGCGGCGAGCATGGGACCGGCGATGCCCGCCGCCGACCACGCAGTGAGCATGTAGCCGTAGATGATCGCGAGTTGTCGGGTGCCGAACAGATCGCCCACGTAGGCCGGCAACGTGGCGAATCCACCGCCGTAGCAACTGATGATGGCGAAGAGCGTAAGTTGAAACAGCCACGGATGCGTGATCGACGGCAGCGTGAAAAACGCGACGCCTTGCAGCACGCAAAACGCCATGAAGGTGGCGGGCCGTCCGATCACATCCGACAGGGACGACCAGCCGATGCGACCGAGTCCGTTGAACAGTCCCATCACGCCGACCATCGTCGCCGCCTGCGCCGCGCTTAATCCCGCGATTTCCTGCGCCATCGGCGACGCCGCCGAGATGATCGAAATGCCGCACGTGACCTGGATGAAAAACAAGAGCCACAACAACCCAAACCGGGGCGTCCTCAGCATCTGACGGACGCTTACATTTCCATCGGAACCATGGACGGCATCCGTCCGGGTTTCTCCCGTCCAACCTGCGGGACGCCAGTTCTCGGGCGGACGTCGCAACACTTGGGCGCAGATCATCATCACGCTCAGATAGCCGCCGCCGAGAATCATAAAGGTGCGGGCAAGCCCCGCTGCGCCGATCAACCGCACGATCAGCGGTCCCGCCAGCAGCGCGCCGAAGCCGAAACCCATGATCGCGAGCCCCGTCGCCAGCCCGCGCCGGTCGGGAAACCATTTCACCAAGGTGGCGACCGGTGTCAGGTAGCCCACGCCGAGTCCGACGCCGCCGAGCACGCCGTAGCCCAGATAAAACAAAACCGGCGATTTCAACGATACCGCGAGGCCGGACAGCAGCAGGCCTCCGCCGTAGCACAACGCCGCAAACATGCCCGCCTGCCGCGGTCCTCGTCGCTCGATCGCGCGTCCGAGAAATGCCGCCGAAAGCCCGAGGCAGGCGATCGCGAGGCTGAAGGCGAGGGTGACTTGTTCGTAGCGCCAGCCGAGCGCGGCCATCAGCGGCTTGGTGTAAACGCTGTAGGCGTAAACCGCCCCGATGGAGCCGTGACTGCCAACGGCCGCGGCCGCGACAAACCAGCGTGTGCGTGAGGTGACGAGTGAGGACACGCGCCGGAGTTACGACCGGTTTTCCGGCGGAGCGATTAATTTCCCGCTGTGCACGCGGTTTTGGCAAGTTATGCGCAGAGAATCACCGGCGATGCGCCATGCCCTGCGGTGATTTGAGGCAAACTGGAGGCATTCCCATCGCCGTCATGCAAATCCTCGAAAAATCAGTCTCCTCCGATTCCTCCTCCGCCAATCTCCGTGGCGCGCGTTTTTCACCGGCCTTTGGAGCGACCGGGTCAACGTGCGCGACTTCATTCAGCGCAACTACCGCCCCTACGAGGGCGAGGGCAGCTTTCTTAACAAATCCACTCCGAGGACCCTGAAACTTTGGGACGAGGTTCGCGACCTTCTGGCCCGAGAGCGCACCTCGCCCAGTGGCATGCTGGATCTGGATACGTCGGTCATCTCGGGCATCTGCTCGCATCCCCCCGGTTACATCGATCGTGATCTGGAGGTCGTCGTGGGCCTGCAAACCGATGCTCCGCTCAAACGCGCGTTCATGCCCTTCGGCGGCTACCGCATGGCCGCCTCGGCGGTCGAGTCCGCCGGTCGCACTGTCGATCCCGTTACGACCGCGATTTTTAAGCATCGCAAGACCCACAACGAAGGCGTGTTCGACGCCTACACCCCCGAAATCCGCCTCTGCCGTTCCGTCGGCATCATCACCGGCCTACCCGATGCCTATGGTCGCGGACGCATCATCGGCGACTACCGTCGCGTTGCTCTCTACGGCACCGCGCGCCTCGTCGCCGACAAAAAGGAACAACTCGCGCAAACCGTCTCCGCCGGCATGACGGCCGACGTGATCCGCGACCGCGAGGAACTCTCCGAGCAGATCCGCGCCCTCGTCGAACTCGCGGCGATGGGCAAGACCCACGGTTTCGATCTTTCCAAGCCCGCGGCCAACGCGACCGAGGCCGTGCAGTGGACCTATTTCGCTTATCTGGCCGCCGTGAAGGAGCAGAACGGCGCGGCCATGTCCATCGGGCGCATTGCGACGTTCCTGGACATCTATTTCGAGCGTGATTTCGCCGAGGGCACGCTCACCGAGTCTGCCGCGCAGGAACTGATCGACCAGCTCGTGCTCAAGCTTCGCCTCGTGCGTTTTGCCCGCACGCCCGAATACAACGAGCTCTTCAGCGGCGACCCCACCTGGGTGACCGAGTCGCTCGGCGGCATGGGTCTCGATGGCCGCACGCTCGTTACGAAGAACTGCTTCCGCTTTCTGCAGACGCTCCACAACCTCGGCGCCGCGCCCGAGCCGAATCTCACCGTGCTTTGGTCCGAACGCCTGCCCTCCGGTTTCAAGGAATTCTGCACCCGCACCTCCATTGAGACCAGTTCGCTCCAGTATGAAAACGACGACCTGATGCGCGGCTACTGGGGCGACGACTACGCCATCGCGTGCTGCGTCTCGGCCATGCGCGTCGGCAAGCAAATGCAGTTTTTCGGTGCGCGCGCCAATCTCGGCAAGACGCTCCTCTACGCGATCAACGGCGGCGTGGACGAAATCCAAAAAGTGCAGGTCGCCCCTCCGTCGGCGCCGATCCGCGGCGATGTGCTCGACTTCGAGCAGACCAAGGCCGCCTTCGAGCGGATGATGGGTTGGTTGGCCGGCCAATATGTGGCCGCGTTGAACATCATCCACTACATGCACGACAAGTATTGCTACGAGCGCCTGCAGATGGCGCTGCATGACCGCGAGATCTTACGCACCCTGGCTTGCGGCATCGCCGGCCTCTCGGTCGCGGCCGACGCGTTGTCGGCGATGAAATACGCCAAGGTCCATGTCATCCGCGACGAAACGGGCCTCGCGGTTGATTACCGGGTGGAGGGCGACTTTCCCAAGTTCGGCAACGACGACGAGCGCGTCGATTCGCTCGCCCGCTGGTGCGTGGAGACCTTCATGGCCAAGCTCCGCCAGCAGCCGACCTACCGCAACAGCGTGGTCACGCAGTCGGTGCTCACGATCACATCCAATGTGGTCTATGGCAAAAAGACCGGACACACGCCGGACGGCCGCCGGGCCGGCGAGCCGTTTGCCCCCGGTGCGAATCCGATGCACGGACGCGACAGTCGCGGTGCGATAGCTTCGATGGCGTCGGTCGCCTCGCTGCCGTATCAGGATTCGCAGGACGGCATCAGTTACACGTTCAGCATCATCCCGGGAGCGCTGGGCCGCGATCTGCTCGCCCAGGTGAAAAACCTCGGCGGGTTGCTCGACGGTTACTTCGCCTCGGGCGGACACCACATCAATGTCAACGTCTTCGACCGCGCCACGCTCGAGGCCGCGATGACCCAGCCCGAGAAATATCCGCAGCTCACCGTGCGAGTGTCCGGCTATGCGGTGAATTTCGTGAAGCTCACCCGCGAGCAGCAGCTCGACGTCATCAACCGCACGTTCCACGGAGCCCGGTGAACACGATGCCTGTCACCGAACCATGTGCCGCCGCATCGCTCGCCTCGGGCGATCCGGTGAGGGCGGGGCGCGTGCACTCGATCGAGACGGCCGGCATGCTGGACGGCCCGGGCATCCGCCAGGTGATTTTCCTGACGGGATGCCCGCTACGCTGCCTCTACTGCCACAACCCCGACACGGTGTGCCTGGGCAATGGCCAACTGCGGAGTGTGGGCGAGTTGTTGGCCGACCTGGCGCGGAGGCGGGCGTTTTTGCGCGGAGGCGGACTGACGGTCAGCGGCGGCGAGCCACTGCTGCAGCCGGGCTTCGTGAAAGCGTTGCTGGCCGGCGCGAAGGACCTCGGGCTGCACACGGCGGTGGATACGAGTGGTTTTCTCGGCGCGCGTGCGGACGACGAATTGCTCGCGCTGACCGACCTGTGGTTGCTCGACATCAAGTCGTTCACGCCGGCGACTTATAAGCGGGTGACGGGGGCGGACGTGGAGCCGACGCTGGCGTTTGCGCGCCGGCTGGCGGCGCTCAAGCGTCCGATGTGGATCCGTTTCGTGCTGGTGCCGGGGTTGACCGACGCGGTGGAAAACATCGAGGGAATCGCGGCGTTTGTCGCGGGCCTCGGCGACGCGGTCGAACGCGTGGAAGTGCTGCCGTTTCACAAGATGGGCGAGGCCAAGTGGGCGTCGAGCGGGTTGACCTACACGCTGGCCGACACGCCGCCGCCTACGTCGGAACAGGTGGAGAAAGCCCGCGTGATTTTTCGAGGCGTGGGCTTAAATGTGTTTTAACCACGGTTCTATCCCCAGAACTCGAAGGTTTCGGCGCACCGACAATCGGTTTTGGACGTCAGAATCGCAGGTGCTTCACGGTGAGCCCTTGGTTGATGAGCTGCTTGAGCGAGCCGATGCCGATCTTGAGGTGGTCTTGGACGTAGACCTCGTTGACCGTGGCGTCGCTCTCGGCGGTTTTCACGCCATCGGGCAGCATCGGTTGGTCGCTTACAAGCAAGAGCGCGCCAGTGGGGGTTTCGTTGAAAAAACCAGTCATGAAGATCGTGGCCGTCTCCATGTCGATGGCCATGGCGTGGATTTTCTGCAGGTATTTTTTGAATTCGGCGTCGTGCTCCCAGACGCGGCGATTGGTCGTATAGACCGTGCCGGTCCAGTAGTCGCGGGCGTAATCGCGGATGGTCGTGGAGATGGCTTTTTGCAGCGCGAAAGCGGGCAGGGCGGGCACCTCGGGCGGGAAATAATCGTTGCTCGTGCCCTCGCCGCGAATGGCGGCGATGGGGAGAATGAGGTCGCCGACCTCGGCGCGATGTTTGATTCCGCCGCATTTGCCGAGGAAGAGCACGGCCTTGGGTTTGATCGCGCTAAGCAGGTCCATCACGGTGGCGGCCGTGGCGCTGCCCATGCCGAAGTTGATGATCGTGATGCGCCCGGCGGTGGCGCTGGCCATGGGTTTGTCCAGCCCCTGGATTTTCACGCGATTCCATTTCGCGAACAGCTTCACGTAGAGCTGAAAATTTGTGAGCAGGATGTAATCGCCGAATTGGTCGAGCGGAACGCCGGTGTAGCGAGGCAACCAGTTTTCGACGATCGCGCTACGGGTCTTCATGGCCGCCAGTTTGAGCCGGCCCACCGCTTAGCGCACGGAGAAAAAGGAATCTCGGTGATCGAGTAGTTGCGTAGCCCGCTCCGGGAGGAGCAGGAGTCCCGGATTAGCGTCTCGGCGTCCCGCTCCTCCCGGAGCGGGCTACGAGGTCATTACGGAGTCATGAGTCCGTAACAAAAGACGCTGAAATGTAATATTCCATGTGTTGATGGACCCTTGTCGGCGGCTCACACCTTCGGTCTTACGATTATGTCTTCGAAGAAAAAGCAACGGGTGGCGCTGCTGGGGTGGCTATGCTTGCTGTTCGCCGGTTCGGCGATTGTCCGTGGTGAAGACCGTCTGTCCGGCGAAGCCGTGACGACGTTAAGGACGGAGGCGTTGCAGACTCACGCGCGGATCGCCTCGGCCGTTTACGATGACAGTCTCGTGGCTGCCGAAAAACTTCAGGCGTGTGTTGACGCGTTTCTCACCCTCCCCAGCGAGGTCACATTAGCCGCTGCGCGCGAGGCGTGGATCGGGGCGCGCCGTCCGTATCTTCAATCCGAGGTGGTCCGTTTTTGCGGGGGACCTGTCGATTCCATCGAAGGCCGGATCAACGCGTGGCCCGTCGATGAGAACTACATCGACTATGTCGCCGGCGATCCGCATGCCGGGATCATCAACCACCCGGAGCGCTGCCCGAGCATTTCGCGTGATGAGCTTGTTGTGCTCAATGAAAACGAGGGGGAGAAAAACATCAGCACGGGGTTTCACGCCATTGAGTTTTTGCTCTGGGGGCAGGATCACAATGCGGACGGGCCGGGGAATCGATCTCCCCGCGATTACATCGTCGGTTCAGATGCCGGCGCATCGAATCCGGAGCGTCGACGGGAGTATTTACGCGCGGTGACCGGACTGTTGGTAGATGACCTGCGGACGCTGGCTCGGGCGTGGACGGCCGGAGATCCCGGAAATTATCGGGCCTGGTTTTTGGCCTCCGTGCCGCACAAATCACTTGGCAAGGTGTTCCATGGGATGGGGGCGTTGGGCGGGGTCGAACTGGCGGGCGAGCGGCTGACCGTGCCTTACCAAACCAAGGAGCAGGAGGATGAGCATTCCTGCTTCAGCGACACGACCCACCTCGATGTGCGCTACAACGCGGTCGGTATCCAGAATGTCTATCTCGGGCGTTATGTGCGCAGCGACGGCACACGAATTGAGGGGCGGGGAATGGATGCGGTGTTGCGCGCGGCGGACCCGGAGTTGGAGAAAAAACTAACGGCGCAAATCGCGACCTCGGTCGAGGCGGCGCAGGCGATTCCCTCGCCCTTCGATCGTGCGGTCATGGGCAAGGACACTGCGCCGGGCCGGCAGGCCATCCGGAGGACTATTCAGGCGCTCCAAGCGCAGACAGACTCCATCTCCCACGCAGTTCGGCTCGTGGGAATGCGTCAGGCTGACCCCGGCGCGGGCGACAAATGAATCCTTCCATGCCGAGCGCTCCTAAACCGTAGCCATGCAGTCGATCCTTTGGAAAGCGCGTAGCAGCCGAGGTAACGAGGCTGGTTTTGATGGACTTGGCACTCGGACAGCCTCGTTACCTCGGCTGCTACACCCCGACTGCATAGACGGGGAAAACGCAGTGGCCCTGCGCGGGAGCGCAGGGATTCCGGGCGTCGCGGTTTTGGGCTTCCTGCTGGCGGTGTCGCCGGGGCTTTGCGCATCGGGCGACGCGGAGGCTCTTGCGGGCGGGGCGACGACGGTTTTCGACGAGTCCAGGGAGGCGTTCAGCCAGCCGGCGGCCAATCTGCCGGCGGAGCGCCGTGCGGCGTTTTTTGTGGGTAATTCCTTTTTTAACCAGAACTGGGTCGCCGCTCCGGCATCGACGGTGGCTCGCGATGGGTTGGGACCGCTGTTCAACACGCGCTCCTGCTCCGCCTGCCATTTCAAGGATGGCCGCAGCCAGCCGCCCGAGGCAGGCAAGCCGTTTTCGACCGCGCTTCTGCGTATCAGTATTCCGGGCACCGGTCCGCATGGAGAACCACGGCCCGACCCCGTTTACGGCGACCAGATTCAGGGCAACGCGCTTCCCGAGGTGAAACCCGAGGCCGACGTGTTCGTTGACTATGAGATAATCGAGGGACGCTTCGCAGATGGGGAACGGTATGCGTTGCGCCGGCCCGTTTATCGTCTGACGAACTTGGGCTACGGCCCGGTTTCTGCGGACCTGCTGATGTCGGCTCGCGTGGCTCCCACGATGATCGGGCTCGGTCTGCTCGAAACGATTCCCGAGTCCACGTTGCGGGACATGGCCGATCCGGAGGATCGCGATGGCGACGGCATTTCGGGCCGAGTGAACAGGGTTTGGGATGTCGGTGCAGCACGTGCGGTCGTGGGGCGTTTTGGGTGGAAGGCGGAGCAGCCTTCCGTGCGGCAGCAAACGGCCGGTGCGTTTCGCGGCGACATGGGGCTGACCAGCTCGTTGATGCCGGAATCGAATCATACCGCCGGCCAGATGTCGTGCGAACCCCTGCCCACCGGCGGAACGCCCGAAGTGAGCGACCAGATACTGGATGCGGTGGTGTTTTATTCGCGGATGCTCGCGGTGCCGGCGGCGCGGAACACGTCGGCCCCCGAGGTGATTCGCGGGCGAAATCTATTCAACCGCCTGCAATGCGCGGCCTGTCATCGTCCGGAGCTCGTTACGGGCGAGCGTCCGGAGTTGCCCGAGCTTTCGCGGCAGACCATCCGGCCCTACACCGATTTGCTGCTGCACGACTTGGGACCGGAGTTGGCGGATGACCGGCCGGTGTTTGAGGCGAGCGGGCGGGAGTGGCGCACGGCGCCCTTGTGGGGACTCGGCCTCGTGCCGACGGTCAACGGACACTCGACCCTGTTGCACGACGGGCGCGCGCGGGATTTTGCCGAGGCCATTCTCTGGCACGGCGGCGAGGCTGAGGCCGCGCGCGAGGGGTTTCGCTCGTCGTCGAAAGACGAGCGCGCGGCGCTGATCGCCTTTCTCCGTTCGCTCTGAACCGCCATGAAACTCCTGTGCTCCCCATTTTTCTTGAGAGTCGTTTTGTTGGTGGGATTCGTTCTGTCGAGCAGCATGGCGACGGCCGAGTCAACGGTGCCGGTCGGGCTGACCAAGGACGCCGTGCTGCAAAACCTCGCGCGAAACGTCATCGCACCGGCCTATGCCGAACTGGATTCGGCCTGCGGTGCGTTGGCCGATGCGGTGGAGGCGTTGCATGCGGGGGAGGATGCGGAAGCGCTCAACCGGGCGCGCTCGCGCTGGTTCGAGGCCGCCTGGTGCGCGCGGAAAATCGAGTGCTTCAAGACCGGCCCGGTGGTCGAGGGCGGCTATGCGCCGGCGTTTTATTTTTGTCCGATCCGGACGGCCAGTATCGAGCGCGTGGTGACGGGATCGGAGCCGCTTTCGGAAGCGCGGGTGGAGGAGTTGGGGGCTGCGGCCAAAGGGCTTTGCGCCATCGAATACCTGCTGTTTCGGTCCGCTTCCGATGCGAGTGGCGCGCGGCGCCGGCTCTATCTTCATCTGCTGGCGCGTGAACTCGCGGGGCAGGCGGGGCGGCTCGCGGCCGAGTGGCGGGAGCCGCGGAGTGCGTCGGCGGTGCGGTTTGTGCAGGGCGGACAGGACAGCCTGAACCGCCTCGTCAACCAACTGGCGTGGAGCCTTGAATCACTTAACGAAACGCAGCTGCGTCCGCTCGCGGTGGGCGAGGTCGGCGCAGAGACCATGGGGACCGCGAGCGGGCTGACGAAACGCCTGTTGCTGGCCAGCATGGAGGGCATTCGGGGCGTTTACGGCGGCGGCGAGGGCGTGGGATTGGACGATTGGTTGAGACATCTGCGTTCGCCCGTCGAGGAGCGTATGGACGAGCAGTTGCGCGAGACGCTGGCGGCGGTGGCGGAGCTTGATCGACCACCGGCGGCGGGTGTGGACGGGGCGGAGCGGGCGAGGGCCGCTTACGCGGTGTGTCACGCGACGGAGCTGCTCATCAAGGTGGATGTGGCGAGCGCGCTGGGCGTCACGCTGACGTTCAGCCCGGTGGATGGCGATTGAGGCGCGCGGGGGCTTTTGAAGATGAAGCCGGCTTCGACTGAAAAGGCAGCCCTGCACTCCCGCGCAGGGCTACGGGAGGCAGGTAGCCCGCCGCGGGAGTGGCGGGACTTGGCGGGAGGGCGTAACCGGTGCTCATTTTTTCAAGAGTTCCATGCCCGTGCGATCGTTGCGCCGGTGGCGGTTTATTCCCTGGCGGTCTTTCGAATTCTTTTCGGTCTGTTGATGGTTGCTGCAATGCTGCGGTTGCTGGCGCTCGGCTGGGTCGGGGAGTTGTTCGTCGCGCCACGCTTTCACTTTGCCTATCCCGGCTTCGAATGGGTGCGGGCGTGGCCGTCGTTCTGGATGCATGTCCACGTCGCGGGGCTCGCGGGGTGTGCGCTGGGCATCGCCTTGGGTTATCGTCATCGCGTTTGCTCCGGTCTGTTCCTGATGGGCTTCGGTTATCTGGAACTCATCGATCAGACCACCTATCTCAACCACTACTATCTGGTGATGCTGTTGGCCGGGTTGCTTGTCGTGCTGCCGGCGCAAGGGGCTTGGTCCGTCGATGCGTGGCGGAACCCAGCGTTGCGGCGCGACATGGTGCCTGCGTGGACGGTCAACTTGCTGCGGTTTCAGATCGGAGTCGTTTATTTTTTTGCGGGCGTGGCCAAGCTCAACGCCGACTGGCTCGGACGCGCGCAGCCGCTGCGCATATGGCTGCCGACGCGGATGGATCTGCCGCTCATCGGAAGTTATCTCGACCAAACTTGGGTCGCCTATGCGGCGAGCTGGTCGGGCGCGGTTTTCGATTTGAGCATCCCGTTTTTGCTGCTGTTTCGACGCACGCGGTTGCCGGCGTTTGCGGTGCTCGTGGTGTTTCATGTGCTCACCTGGCGGTTGTTCAACATCGGCCTGTTTCCTTGGATCATGATGGTTGGTGCGTTGATGTTTTTCCCGGCGGGTTGGCCGTTGATGCACGGGTGGGGGCGGAGCCGGAAGGAGTGCGGGAAATCACGCGGGCCGGGATTGCCGGTTCCGCGTTGGCAAGGGGTGTTGTTGAGCGTTTACGTGACGGCGCAGGTGGTCATTCCGTTGCGCGAATTTGTTTACCCGGGGCCGAGTGCGTGGAGTTACGAGGGATTCAATTTCGCGTGGAAGGTGATGGTCGCTGAGAAGACCGGCCACGTGACTTTCCACGCTTGGGATCCGGTTCGGCGGAGCGGGTGGCGGTTGCGGACGAGTGATTATCTGACCCCACGCCAGGCCGTCATGATGGCGCAGGACCCGCACTTGATCCGAATCATGGCGCGTCGGCTGGCGGCCGATTTGGAAGCGCAAGGGCATGCGGGGATCGAGGTGCGGGCGGAGGCGGTCGCCACGTTGAATGGGCGGCCGGGGCAAGCCCTGGTCGATCCGGGCGTCAACCTGGGCGGGCCGTTGGCGGAGGGGTGGATTGTGCCGCTTCGGTAGTAGGCCGTGGCTTTCGATCATCCCGCCGCGGAAGCGGCGGGCTACGGGGGAGGAATTGTGGCGCGTAGCCCGGCCCGGGAGGGCCGGGATCAGAGGGCCGTGCCGGACGAGTTGGCGGGAAGGTCTTTTAACGCTTTTTGGCGAAGATCGGGATTGGCGATGGCGCCGGCCCATTTCCGGGCGAGGTCGGGCTGGATGGGCGCGAGATGGCGGGCGAGGGCGACGCAACCGGTGTCGCGGGCGTCTCCGGGGGATAGGGCGTTCAGCCAGTCGCCCAAGGTGGGGAGGTCGGCGTTGGCCCACGCGGCGACGAGGGTGGGCATCGTTTCCGGATGGGATGAGTTTGCGAGCTGGGCGGTGGCCCAGCGGACGAGGGTGTCGGGTGCGGTGGCCGACCATTGGTCCAGAATCAGCTCGAATCCTTTCTGTTGCCCGGCTCCGGCGGGGAGGGAAAGGGCGAGGTTGGCGGCGGCTTCCGCGTCGGTTTGCGCCACGCCGGCCAGGACACCGCGGAGCGCGACGTCCCGGTCGGTTTCCGCGGGCAGGCCGGCTGCCCACGCGAGCGCTTCACGGGGACTTTGCTCCGCCCATTGTCCGGCTGCTGTGCTGAGCATCTGAATACGCCGTGTTCCCTCGGGCAGGGAGGCCAGATAACGCAGGGCGTCCATTGGTGCTTGCGCGGTCCATTTCTCCAGGAGGATTTCGAGCGGGCTGATGTAGGTGTCGAGCGAGCCGCCGTCACCGAGTGGCGGAAGGGTTTTTATCCAGGCGATCGAAGCCTCCAAATCGTGGTCGGCCCATTTCCCGATCACCTGGCGGAGGGCGAGGTGTCTTTCTTCGGTGGCGGGGAGGCGTTCTGCCTGCCGGGCCGCGGTCGCGGGGTCGGACGAACTCCATTCGGCAAAGAGTGCGGAGAGGGCGAGCCGACGATTTTCGCCCGTAAGTTCGGAGGCGAGACTCAGGGCGTCCGTCGGACGTTGTTCGGCGGTGAGGGAGATGAGGGATGGCAACAGTCGCGAGCGTAGCTCTCCGCGGGGGAGCGCGGTTGCCCAGGTGATCGCGAGGTCGCGCTTTGTGTTCAGCCATGCGCCAAAGAGTTCGGCAACAAGTTCGGCGCGACCGTGAATCGCCGGGTTCTCGTGAGCGTAGGCGAGGGCGGACGCCGGATCGATTTCAGCCCACCAGTGGAGCAGCTGGAGGGCCGCTTTGTTCTCGGTTTCACCAGGCAGGACCGGATCCATGGCGGCAAGAGCGGCTCTGATTTTCTCCACCGTGGCGACGGCTTCCGGGGGCGGTGAAGCGAGGGCGGTGGTCCGGGTTGCGAGCAGGTTGTTTGCCGGAGCATTATGCGCCACCTCGGGTGTGGCGGCGCCGGGGCGGTGGTGCCGGCGCAGGCCGAGAACTAAAACGACCGCCGTGCCGCAAATCAAAAACGCCAGGGAGAGAAGACGGGTTTTTCGGGGCGTTTGCATCCTTTCCGCGCTATGGAGTCGGAGGGTTGGTGGGGCAAATGGATTGTGGGCGAGCGCGCGATTTTTTTCACGTCCGTAACCTTGCGCACCTGTTCGTAACATACGTAACGCAAACGGTGCCGACACGTAACCCTGGGCATATTGATAAGATGAATACATCTATGAATGACTCGTCGCACCTCAAATGCGACCTGGCATCCCACTTTTTCCTCCCCGGTTTTTGTTCGGAGTCGTGCGGGTTATTCCCGTCTCGATACTCCTCGCCGCCATCGTGTGCGGAGTTTCCTCCGAAGCCTCGGCCCATGGCGATCTCGACGGGCAGATCGAGATGGTGTCCCGCCAGCTCGACAAAGCTCCCTCGGCGGCGCTCTACCTCAAACGAGGCGAACTTCACCATGACCACGAGGATTTCGAGGCGGCGCTGGCCGACTATGATCGTGCGGCCCGTCTGAACCCGGATCTGGATGCCGTCTGGTTCGCCCGGGGGCGGACGCTGTTCAGGTTCGGACGCCTCCAGCCTGCGCGCGACGCCCTCGATGTTTACCTGAAAAAGAAACCCGGCCACGCCGACGGATTTCTGCTGCGGGCGCGCGTCCTGTCCGGTCTGAAGGACTACGTGGCGGCGGTGCGGGATTTCGACCGTAACCTTGCGCTCACGCAGCAGCCTCTGCCCGAGTGCTTCTTGGAGCGGGCCGAGGCGCTGGTTGCGCTGGGGGACAAGGACTCCGCGGTGAAAGGCCTTGATGAAGGTCTCGGGAGACTGGGCAACCTGACCACGCTTCAGTCCGCCGCCATCGCCATTGAAGTCGCTCTTGGCCGCCACGACGCCGCCTTGGTCCGCACGGACCGGGTGCTGGCGGATCTGCGTCGCAAGGAGACCTGGCTTACGCGTCGCGGAGAAATTCTTGAAGCGGCGGGTCGCCGCGAAGAGGCGCTCCGGACCTACGAGGAGGCGCTTTCCGCGCTCGAACAACTTTCCGCCCACCATCGCAACATCAAGCCCATGCAAGAGCTGGAGGCGCGTTTGCGCCAGCTCCTCGGAAAAACTCCCCCCGTTTAGCCAATAAAAAACCAAACCGACTCGATCCATGAAATTGAAAGCTCTCCTCCTCCTTCTCCCTCTGTTGGGGATGGTTCCGGGCGTCTCTCTGGCTCAAAGCCTGACGCGCGGTCCCTACCTGCAGAACGGAAGCACCTCCGCCACGACCATCCGCTGGCGCACCAGCACGGCCACTGACAGCGTCGTCCGCTATGGCACGACCGCCGGCAGCCTCACCCTCACCGCCTCGAACGCGACCGCCAAGACCGAGCACGAGATTCGCCTGACCGGATTGTCCGCGAACACCAAATATTACTACTCGGTGGGCAACAGCGCGACGACCTTTGCCAGTGGCAACGATTACTTCGTGCTTACCGCCCCGACCGGCGCCAAGCCCACCCGCATCTGGGTGCTCGGCGATCCCGGCACCGGCAGCTCCGTCCAGACGGCCGTGCGCGATGCTTACTACAACTACACTGGCGCGACCCACACCGACCTCTGGCTGATGCTGGGCGACAACGCCTATTCCTCGGGAACCGATGCCGAATATACGTCCAAGATGTATCCCATCTATCCGACCATGTTCCGCAAATCGGTGCTCTGGACGACGCTCGGCAACCATGACGGCGGCAGTGCCGATTCCCCCACCCAGACCGGACCTTATTACGACAACGCCACTCTGCCCAAGCAGGGCGAGGCGGGCGGTGTGGCTTCCGGCACCGAGGCGTATTACTCGTTCGACTACGGCAATATTCACTTCGTCTGCCTGGATTCCTACGACACCTCCCGTTCGGCGACCGGCGCGATGGCCAACTGGCTGACCAGCGATCTCCAGAATAACACCAAGGACTGGCTCGTGGTGTTCTTCCATCATCCGCCCTACTCGAAGGGTTCCCACAACTCGGACACCGAGAGCAACATGGTCGATATGCGGGTGAACTTCGGCCCCATTCTTGAGAACTACGGCGTGGATCTTGTGCTCGCCGGTCACTCCCATTCCTACGAGCGCTCGAAGTTCATCGACAGCCACTATGGCGTTTCGAGCACCTTCAGCGATGCGACCATGGTCGTCCAAGCCGGCAGCGGCCAGGGCGCGGGAGCCTACACCAAGTCCGCCGTTGGACCGATCGCCCACTCGGGCACGGTTTACGCGGTCCCCGGCGCCTCGGGCCAGATCAGCGGCGGCACCCTCAACCATCCTGCCATGTATGTTTCGCTCAATGTGGCTGGCTCGATGATCCTTGATGTCAACGGCAGCACGCTTGACGCCAAGTATCTCGACAGCGCGGGCGCGATTCGTGACTCCTTCACGATGACCAAGGGCGGCGGCGGCGGCAACGTCCTCCCCACCGTGAGCATCACCAGCCCGGCCAGCGGCGCGACCTTCACCGCTCCGGCCAGCATCACGATCAATGCCACCGCCGCGGACAGCGACGGCACCGTGACCAAGGTGGACTTCTACCAGGGCGCCACGCTCCTCGGCACCGACACCACCAGCCCCTACAGCTACACGTGGGGCAGCGTCGCGGCGGGCAGCTACAGCCTCACGGCCAAGGCCACCGACAACGCCGGCGGCACCAAGACCTCCACGGCGGTCCCCGTCACGGTGAACGGCGCCGGCGGTTCCACCGTCGTCTCGTTCCAGCAGGGCACCAACGGCTACGCCGGCATGGTGGACACCCACATCCGCGCCGACGCCACGACTACGAACTACGGCACCTCTACCACGGTGTGGATGGATGGCAGTCCGGATTACTCGGCCCTGCTCAAGTGGGACCTCACCTCCATCCCGGCGGGCAAGACGGTGACCGCGGTCACCCTGACCTTCAACGTCACCGACGTGAGCACGGATGTGTATGAGATCTACGCCCTCAAGCGCGACTGGTCGGAGTCCGCCTCCACCTGGGTCAAGGCCACCAGCACGGTGAACTGGAGCACCGCCGGTGCGAGCAACACGACCAGCGACCGCGAGACGACTGTGCTCGGCACCCTCACGGCTCCGGCCACGGGCACGAAGGTTGTTACGCTGAACTCCGCCGGCATCGCCAAGGTGCAGTCCTGGATCAACACGCCGTCCACCAACTTCGGCTTCATCATCCAGGATTACACCGTCGCGGGCGGCCTTGATGTGAGCTCCAGCGAGGCCACCACGGTCTCCCAGCGTCCGATCATCACGATCACCTACCAATAATCGGCAGTCCGATCTTCCCGACATAAAGGCAGCGAAGGGTCCGGTCCCGCGGGGGAGGCCGGACCCTTTTCGTTTGGGGCTGTTATCGATGAACGGCCTGAAAAAAAGTAGCGCAGGCTTCCAGCCTGCAATTCCCCGAGAGCAGACTGGAAGTCTGCGCTACTCTCAAAACCGCGCCGTCAGGCTTACGCGGAACGACCGCGGTTCGGCGGGGTGGAAATGCCGGTCGTCCACCCCTGCAGCCGGTTCGCTGGCGAGCCGCGATGTGTAGAAATACTCGATGTCGCTGGTCTTGGCATCGAGAACGTTGAAAATCTCCACCGCGACCGTCCAATGCTTCGTCAGCGCGTAGCCTGCGCGGGCGTTGACCAAGGTCGAGGCGGCGGAACGCACGCTGTCGTCCTCGATGAGCGATCGCGGACCGAAGTGGCGCAGTCGCAGCTCACCGGAGAATCCCTTCAGATCATGCACCGACACGCCGGCCGAAAAAACGGCTTCGGTCGAGCCGGGGATGTGGTCGCCCGCTGGGTCTTCGTCGCGGAAGCTTGCTTGCGAGAGCGAGACATTCGCGTCGAAGCTCAGCCAGGAGGTCGCGTTGTAAGTATTGGCGACTTCGATACCGTGGCGGCGACTGGGGCGGCTGGCCTCCGTTGTGCCAGCGTCGCCGACGAAGAGCAGCTCCGAGTCGATATCGAGCATCCAAACCGACACCGTGCTGTGCAGGCCGGGCAACCAGGTCGTGCGCACGCCGACTTCGGCGCCTTGGGTGCGCACCAGTGGGTCGGCCGGTTCGACGGGCGCGCCGCTGATCGGGTCAACGCGTGAGGTGACGCCACGGGCGTCGTTGCTGTGGAAACCGAGTCCGCCGCTCACATAGACCTCGGTGCCGGCCCATGGGCCGAAGATCAGGTTCAACTTCGGACTGGCAATGGCCACGTCCGCGTCGCCGGAGTTCGCCGGGTTGTCGCTGTCCACGTCGAAATGATAGACGTCGGCACGCAGGCCGGCGACCGTCCGAAACCGCTCGGTCCAGCGAACGCGATTCTCAAGGTAGGGGGCGAGGCTGGCTTGCCAGATGGAATCCTCGCGCACAGTGGAGAGACGCTGCCGGGCGCTCGTGTTGAAGAGGCCGTTGTCGATGGAGTCGCTGCGCGCCTGCAGGCCGAAGGTGGTGACGGCCGGAGCGCCGGCCCACTCGTGGTGGCGCGTATGGCTGGCATGCAGTCCGCTGACCGAGCGCTGGTCCTGCTGCTCAAATTGGTCGCCGTTAACCGGGTCGTTGAGAAAGTAGGTGAAATTGGAGAACAGATCCAAGTCGTAGTAGAAACCGTAAGCGCTGAGTTGGGTGGTGGAGTCGGCGTCGCGCCGGTGCCACTCGGCTTGCAGACTGTAGCGTTGCGAGTCGCCACCGGTGGTGGGGTCGAGGGTGCCGAAGCGCCCCACCGTGCCGTTGTCCACCGCGCGTTGGGCGACTTGGTCGGTGGCGTCCCAGCGTCCGCGATAGCCCATGGCCGTGACGCTGTGGCCGAGGGTGCCGTCGCCCTGGCTGTAACGCAGCACCGCGTTGGTCTTGTTGAAATCGGAGGGGCGTTCCCACGGGCCGTCGTGGTGCTGGGCTTCCACCGCGTAAAGCAGATGACCGGAACCGATGTCCGGAGAAGCGACGAACAGGCCGCGACCGTATTCGGAATCTCCGGCGGTCACGCGGGCGAGGTTTTGCGGGAGGTGGTCAACATAATCCATCTCGGCCGCGCCTGCCGACGAGAAGTCGCCGGTGGCCGCATGATACGGGCCCTTGCGGTAGTCGATGCCCGCGACGAGTTCGGGGATGATGAAGTTGAGGTCGGAGTAGCCCTGCCCGTGACCGTGGGAAGGCAGGTTGACGGGCATGCCGTCGAGCGTGGTGGCAAAATCGGTGCCGTGGTCGAGGTTGAAGCCGCGAAGGAAATACTGGTTGGCTTTGCCGGCTCCGCTGTGCTGCGTGACGATCAGGCCGGGGACGGTTTCAAGCAGTTCGCCGGGACGAAGCAGCGGACGGCGGGAGAGCTGGGCCGCGTTCACCGTGCCTTCGGCGGCCGAATCGGCGAAGCCCAGGAGATTGGCGTCCGAGCCAGCGGCGGTGACGACGACCTCGGGCAGTTGGGTGATTTCAGGGGCGCTGTCGTGGGCGTGTCCAATGGCGGCGGCGGTGACGGCGGCCAAGGCCGTGGAAAGAGTCTTCATGTGAGCGACGCGGGCGTCCCTCACTCATCGGAATTATGAAGCGGTTAACAAGAACTTGAAAGTGACAAGTATGTGACTGAGGACGCGAGAGGGGCGGGAGGGCGGTCGGAAAGTGCCGCTGCGGGACACACGCTGTGTTGTGCAGCGTGGTGGCTCAGCGGCCCCATTGCGACGATGTGTGGCCGGGTAGGATCCGGCCGGTGGGCTGATTGCGGTCAAGGCATCGGCGGCGGACCAATTTAACCTCAGACGCGTTATGGCGCCGAAAAATTAAAGGTGATACCGTCGCCAGTGAAAGTGCCGCCTGTGAGGATGAGTTCGCTGCCACCCAATGTGTTAAGTGTGAGCGTGCTTCCGTCCAATGTGAGCGTGTTGCCGTTCAGCGTCCCGCCCGTGAGCGTGCTACCGGCGAGTGCGCCATTTATCACCAGCGTTCCGCCGTTTGACAAAGTGCCGGTAAGTGTGCCTCCGGTGATCGTGGTGCCGTTCAGGGCCAAAGTTCCCGCAGTGGGGGAAATTATGGTGCCTGTGAGGGCCAATATGCCACTCGCCGGTATGGTTGACGTAGTAACTGAACTGAAACTTACGGTCGAACCACTGCCGTGCTTAACAAGCGAACTGGAATTAACCGAATTGGAGGCGCCCACTGAGCCGCTGCCGGCCAAAGTCAACGAACCGCCGCTGACCGTGGTTACTCCAGTGTAAGTGTTATTGCCGGAAATCACCAAGTCACTTGAAGCAATCAAGGCTTCTATATATGCGTTTTGCTTTTCGGTATATTCCGCCTGATACGTTTGGCTGGCGACCACTACGCCCGGGATCAGATTGACCGGATCATCTTCGCGGTGGCGCGCTTTGAGCGACTTCTTGCCACCAAAGTAGTAGCGTAGTCCGAATTGCGCCTGCTGGAACCCGTGATTGCCACGAGTGCCCTCCGCCGTGAGGGCAAAATTACTGGAGCGCACCGTATACTCGGCCTCCACACCATAGTAACTGTTATTCAGCTTGCGTGTAAAATTCGGTCGAATGAGCAAGTCGGGCAGTGGATATATGCCAAAATAAACTGAGCCAAATGGCTTCGTTCGTTCGCTATCAATGAACGGGGTGCTGCCTTGATGCCGGAGTGTGGAGTAACCGGTATAAATTCCGGGCGTGAACCAACGAAAATAGTATTCGGCTTCGATACCACCTTCATATGTGCTGGTGTTGACAGAATCCACTCCGGCTGCGGCAAGCCCGATTAATCCCCGTGAGGAATCGCGCCAAAAAAAATGACCGCCTGCGCCGTAAGAATCGACTGAGTGGATCCGGCTGTAGAGTCCGTCGAATTGCGCACCGTAGTGGGTGGAAATCGGGACGGCGACCGATCCGGTCAGTGTCCGTCCATTGGCGGAATCGTAATCTCCGTAGTTAAAGCCGAGTTTCCCATTCAACGAAGATACCGCATCGCCCGCGAGGACCGTCAACGGCAGGACGGCAACGGTGAGCGTGGCAAGTGTCGGGAATTTGCGCATCCGCGGATGCGAACGGCAATGCAGCCAAGTGCAAATGGTTTTTAGGCCTCTGCCAGGGCATTCGCTGTATTAAGATGCTCTACTCCGGTGTATTTTTGCGACTGTTCGTCGGCGTGGTAGCTGGAGCGGATCATGGCGCCGCTCTCGATCACGCCGATGCCGAGCGACAGGCCGAATTCTTTCCAGCGAACGAATTCGTCGGGATGCACCCAGCGGGCGATCTTCCAGTGCTGAGGGGTGGGCTGGAGGTATTGGCCGATCGTAACGATGTCGGTCTTGTCGGCTGCGATGTCGCGGAGGGTTTTTTCGATCTCCTCTTCGCGTTCGCCAAGGCCGAGCATGATGCCGGTCTTGGTGGTGAAACCGCGGGCTTTCGCGTGCTGGAGAATGCTGCGCGAGCGGTCGTAGCGAGCTTGGACGCGCACGGGTTTTTGCAGGCGTTCGACGGTCTCGAGGTTGTGATTGAAAATGTCGGGCTTGGCGTCGAGGACGATGTCGAGGAGGGCCGTGTTACCCTTCCAGTCGGGCGTGAGCACCTCGATGGCGGTGTTCGGATTGAGGTGTTTGACGGCGCGGATCGTCGCGGCCCAAACGCTGGCTCCGCCGTCTTTCAGCTCGTCGCGGGCGACCGAGGTGATGACGCAGTGTTTGAGATTCATTTTCGCGACGGCATCGGCCACGCGAGCGGGTTCTCCGAGGTCGAGCTCGGTGGGGCGGCCGGTCTGAATCGCGCAGAAGTTGCAGGAGCGCGTGCAGATATTGCCGAGAATCATCACGGTGGCGGTGCCACGGGACCAGCATTCGCCGAGATTCGGACACTGCGCGCTTTGGCAGACGGTGTGGAGCTTGTGGTCGTCCACGAGCTTGCGCACGGCTTGGTAGCCGGGGCCGCTGGGCAGTTTGGCACGGAGCCAGGAAGGTTTACGCGAGGTGTCGTCCATCGAAAGGAAAGGAACGGAATAAAAGAGTTTTAACCGCTAATGCACGCTAATGGTCGCTAATTTTAAAAGAAGCTTGGTAGCTATTAGCGCAGATTAGCGTGTATTAGGGGCTTCTAAAAATGGTGGGAGGAGCCGGATGAACTCGGCGGCGAGGAGACCTTTGACTTCGGTGAGCTCTATCTCACGACCGAGCTCGGCCTGAAGCGAGGTCACGGTGCCCTCGGTCGAGCTGATGCCGCAGGGGACGATGCCTTGGAAGTGGGCGAGGTTGGCGTTCACATTGAGCGCGAACCCGTGGTAGGCGACCCAGCGGCGCACGGCCACGCCGATGGCGGCGATCTTGCGCGTGCCGAGCCAGATACCGGTCTTGCCCTCGCGGCGCGAGGCGGCGAGGCCGAGTGTGCCCACGGTGTTGATCATCACCTGTTCGAGCAGGCGCAGATATTCGTGAAGATCCTTGCGCGGCGAAAGATCGACGATCGGGTAGCCGACGATCTGGCCCGGGCCATGGTAAGTGATGTCGCCGCCGCGGTTGGTTTTGACCACTTCGATGCCTTCTCGGGCGAGGTGGTCGCTCGACCAGACCACGTTATCGGCGGCACCGCTGCGCAGGCCGACGGTGTAAACAGGTTCGTGTTCGGTGAAGACGAGGGTGTCGCCGAGTTCGCCGGAGATACGTTTCGCGACGAGTTCGTCTTGAGACCGCCAAGCCGCCTCATAGCGCGTGCGACCCCAGTCGAGAACGACGACGGGTGCGGGGGCGGAGTGGTCGGCTGCGGTGGACATGAAGCGTTACGGATAAATCCGATTACCGTAAGGAGCAAGCGCCCGTCACACGGTGTTCAGATAAACCAAACCGCGCCGATGCCGACTGCGGCCGTCGCCAGCAATACGCCACCGGCACGCAGGCGAAGTTGCGGCGAACCCAGGCTGGCGGCGAGCGAGGCCTTGAGCAATGAATTGGCAATGGCGGAGGTGATGACGGCGCGTGTTGCCAGATCCAACACGACCGCACCGGAACGAAGGTTGTTGGCCATGGAAAGTGAGATCGCGTCCATATCGGTGAGGCCCGACACAAAGCTCAGGGGCAAGAGGCCCGACTGCCAGTCGAGCTGGGTCGCTGCTTTGACGAGGAAGGCGATGGCTGCATACAGCAGCGCGAACTTGATTGCGGTCATCAAACTGAGCGGGTTGGCCATCGCTGGTGAGGCGACCTCGCCTTTTTCCGTGCGGGTAAACCACCAGTGCCAACCGCCATAAATAATCGCGGGTAACATCATGGCCGCAAAGGCCGGCATAATCTTGAGCGCCAGCGTAGGGCTAAGAAGAAAGACCACGATGCCCACGCGCGGCAGCATGACCGTGCAGGCAACCACCACGGCGAAGGCGTAGTCCGATGACAGGGCAGGCTCCTCGCGACTGCGACGGCTGAACGCAAGGGTCGACGCCGTGCTCGAGGCAAGTCCGCCGAACAGGCTCGTGACCAGAATGCCGGCGCGCGTGCCGAGCAGCCGCATGGAGATATAACCGGTGAACCCTAGACCCGAGATGAGCACGACCATCAGCCAGGTGGAGTAGGGATTGAAGCCCTCGAACGGACCAAACGCGCGATTCGGCACCAACGGAAGAATCACGCCGGTGATGGCAACGAATTCCAAGGTGCCGCGAATGTCGGCCGGAGTGAAGGCGCGCGTCCATTCGTGGATCGGTTGCTTCAACCCGAGCAGCACCATGGTGAGCGCGGCGACCACGACGCCCGTTTGGATGTGATCCCAGGCGACCAGAGCACCGGCGAACAGCGTGAGCAACGATGCGGCGAAGGATGTGCTGCCCGGCGAAGTGGCGTCGGTGAAACGGTGGTGCGCCACGAGCAAATGGACCGCCACCACCGTGATGACCGCAGGGAAGGCAAGCGGAGCATACTCGCGGCTGGCGACCGCGCTGAGGCATCCGAGAATCGCCCAAAACGTGTGGGTGCGCACGCCGCCGAAATCGGTTTTCCCGCCGTTCGCGGCTTGCTCACTCCACTGGCGAATGAGTCCGATGAGCGCGCCGAGGCCGGCGCTCGCAAAGATGGGGCCGAGGAGGGGTTGGGGCACGTCGCCAGCATGGGACAGAGATCCGGCTGTCGCAAGTCTCCGGACGGGAAGGGTGCTCCGGGTTTTTGCGTTTGCGCAGGGCGGGGGCGCGCTTCACGGTTTTCGATTCCCATGAGCGAGACTCCTTCGACCGATATTTCCCACGACCAGCATGCGGTGCGCCGTCAAAAGCTGGCTGACATGCGCGCCGCCGGTTTCGATCCGTTCCGCGCCAATGTCGCAACGACGCATTTCTCGCAGGACGCCAAGGCGCTTTACGTCGAAGGCCAGGACAACGCCGTCACGGTGACCGTCGCGGGTCGTCTGGTGACGTTCCGCGTGCAAGGCGGCAGCTCGTTCGTGAAAATCCAGGACCAGCAGGGAGTCATCCAGCTCTATTTCCGCAAGGACGTGCTCGGCGAGGAACGCTACCAGTTTTTCAAAAAAGGCCTCGACCTCGGCGATATCATCGGTGTCACCGGCACGTTGTTCCTCACCAAGACGGGCGAAATCACCGTGCGCGTCGATGCGTTTACGCTGGTATCGAAGGCGCTCCGCCCGCTCCCCGAAAAGTGGAGCGGACTCACGGATTCCGAACAGATTTACCGTCAGCGCTACCTCGATTTGATCGTCAACGGCGAATCGCGCCAGCGCCTCATCACGCGCTCGAAGATCGTGTCGCACATCCGCCGCTTCCTCGAAGACCGTCAGTTCCTCGAAGTCGAAACGCCCGTCTTGCAAGCGGTCGCCGGCGGAGCGGCGGCCCGTCCGTTCCAGACGCACCACAACACGCTCGGCGTGGACTTCGTGTTGCGCATCTCGCTCGAACTTTACCTGAAGCGCATGCTCGTCGGCGGCTACGACCGCGTGTTCGAGATCGGTCGCAACTTCCGCAACGAGGGCGTTTCCCGCCGTCACAATCCCGAGTTCACCATGCTGGAGGTTTACCAGGCCTACAGCGACTACCGCGGCATGATGACGCTGGTGCAGGACCTGTTGCGCTCGATCTGCCAAAACATCCTCGGTGTCTCCGAGATCAAGCACGCCGCCACCGGGGAGATGATCAACTTCGGCGGCGAGTGGCGCGAAGTGAAGTATAAGGACCTCATCATCGAAAAGACCGGCGACTCCGAGTGGTTCAGCCGCAGCAAGGAAGAGAAGGTCGCCGGCGTGCAAAAGCTCGGTCTTTACGCCGACCCGAAGTGGGAGGAGTTCGAACTCACCAATGAGATTTTTGGCAAACTCATCGAGCCCAAGCTCATTCAGCCGACTTTTGTCACGCACCTGCCCAAGGAGCTTTGCCCTCTGGCGAAGATCACGGTGGATGATCCGAGCACCATCGACGTGTTCGAGCTGATCATCGGCGGCATGGAGGTCGCTCCCGCTTACTCCGAGCAAAACGATCCCGACGTGCAGCGTGCCATGTTTGAGGCGCAGGCTGGCGAGGAACAGCAGAAGATCGACCACGACTTCCTGCTCGCGCTGGAACACGGAATGCCGCCCGCGGGTGGCATGGGCATCGGCATCGACCGCCTCTGCATTCTCCTCACGGGCGCCGAAAGCATCCGCGACGTGATCCTCTACCCGCAACTGCGTCCGGGTTCGTGATCGCACGCATGCATCCGACATTGGTCATTGGACATTGGTCATTAGTCATTAGCCGCTAAAAGCGGCGTGCTATGCCTTGGTATCTCTACCTCGCCCTGAAGCAGCTCTTCCCGACCGGGAAGCGGCTGTCGTTTTTCACGGCGATCTCGATCCTGGGCGTGGCGCTCGGCGTGGCGACGCTGGTCGTGACCAACAGCGTCATGGGCGGTTTCGGTTACGAAATCCGTCGCATGATCATCGATACGCAGGGCGAAGTGCAGGTTCGCGCCCGCAGCTTGATCAATGATTCGTCCGCCCTCATGGCGACCATCGTCAAGGTGCCGGGCGTCGTAGGCATCACGCCTTATGCGCAGGGGGTAAGCATGCTGGAATACGGACGCAAACCGGCGTTCCCGATGATCCAGGGCGTGGACGTCAACCGGGTGAACGACGTGATCCCGCTCAACCGGTTCATGCGAGCCGGAACCCTCGACGAGTTGGATGACGACACGATTATTCTCAGCGCGGGTTTGGCCGAAGCGCTTCAAGTGCGCATCGGTGGCAAGGTCAGCATCTCGTCGCCCCTGCTGATCGAGCGCCTGAAAAACGACGAGGTGTTCCTGCCGCGCGAACTGGTCATCGTCGGTGTCTTTGAAATCGGTCACGACCAGCTCGATAGCAACACGGCGTTGGTCACGCTACGCCGCATGCAAGATCTCTATGGGCTCGGTGACGCGGTCCATGGATTCAACGTGAAGATCGCCGATGGCCTCGACGCGGATGCGATGGCTGCGAGCATCAATACCGCCTTGGCCGGGAGGCCGGACATGACCGCCTTCTCCTGGCTTGATGCCAACAGCGAGTTTCTCTTCGTGATCCAGATGGAGAAGAACCTCGTCTCGGTGTTGCTGCTTTTCATCATCCTCGTGGCGTCGTTCTCCATCATGAGTTCGCTGTTGACGACGGTGGTGCGCAAGACCCGTGAAATCGGTCTTCTCGGCGCGCTGGGAGCCAGCCCGCGCCAGATTGCCGCGTGCTTTTGCGTGCAGGGTTTTCTCATCGGAGTGATCGGCACCGCGAGTGGTTTGGCGCTTGGTTTCGGCTTTCTGCATGTGCGCAACGACCTCCTGCTTTTGTTCACCAAGCTGACGGGGAGTCAGGCGACGCTGGAGCGGTTTTATCAATTCAGCAGAGTGCCCGCGCACATCGAATCCGCCGACTTGGTCGTGATCATTGTTGGAACCATCGCCATCTCGACGCTGGCTGGCATTTTCCCCGCATGGCGTGCATCGCGCCTCAAACCCGTGGAGGCATTGCGCAATGAGTGAGCCCGTGATCGCAGCCGTCGATCTGCACAAAACCTACCTCAGCGGCGAGCGTCGGCTGGAGGTGCTCCATGGCGTGAGCATCACGGTGGCCGAAGGCGAGAGCGTGTCCATCCGCGGTGAGTCCGGTTCGGGTAAATCGACGTTGCTTCACTTGCTCGCGGGCCTCGACGCGCCCGACGCGGGTTCCGTTCGCTGGGAGGGTTCGCCCGACACCGGTGCGGGGCGCCGCGCGCGGTTTCTCGGCATGGTGTTTCAGTCGTTTTATCTGATCCCCGAAGTGGATGCGTTGGGCAACGTGCTCATGGCTGCGCGTGTCGCCGGCAAGGTGGGACCGGCCGAACGTAAGCGTGCTCAAGACCTGCTCGCCCGGGTCGGATTGTCTGAACGCGGTCACCATCTGCCATCACAACTTTCCGGCGGCGAACGCCAGCGTGTCGCCGTGGCGCGTGCCTTGATGAACTCGCCGCGCCTGATTCTTGCCGATGAGCCGACCGGAAATCTCGACGAGAAAACCGGCGACTCGATCATCGAACTGCTGCTCAGTCTTTGCGCGGAGCAACGCATCGCTCTCGTCCTCGTGACCCATAACGCCGCGCACGCCGCTCGCACGGCTCGCACGCTCTTCATGCGCGATGGCGTGCTCGAATAACCAACCTTCCACCCGAATTCCCGTGAGCTTCTTCTCTTCCTCCAAGCCCAAGATCAAATGCGGTGTCGCCGGCGTCGGTTCCCTCGGCCAGCACCATGCGCGCATCTACGCCTCGTTGCCCAACGTCGAGTTCATGGGCATCTACGAGGCGAGCGACGAGCGCGCCAAGGAGATCTGCGAACGCCACAACTGCCGTCGCTACGCCACCATTGAGGAACTCGGCGAGGCGTGCGAGGCCGTCTCGGTGGTGGTCCCGACCGACAAACATGAACTCGTCGCGCTGCCTCTGCTCGCGAAGAAGTGCCACCTGCTCATCGAAAAACCCATCACCGCCACGCTGGCCGAAGCCGAGCGTGTGCTGGCCGCCGCGCAGGCCAATGGTTGCATCGTGCAGGTCGGCCACATCGAGCATTTCAACCCGGTGATGAGTTTCATGGAGAAACACATCGACCGCCCCGGCTACATCACGGCCGAGCGTCTCGCGCCTTACACGCCGCGCGGCACCGAAGTCGGCGTGGTGCTCGATCTGATGATCCACGACATCGGCATCGTGCTCGCCCTCGTGAAGTCTCCCATCCGCAAGATCGACAGCGTCGGCATCAACGTGCTCTCCAAAACGGAGGACATCGCCAACGCGCGCATCGAGTTCGAGAGCGGTTGTGTCGCCAACCTCAGCGCCAGCCGGATGAGTCTGAAGAAAAATCGCGAAATCCGGATCTTTCAGGACAACGCCTACCTATCGCTCGATTTCATGAATCAGAAGGGGCACCTCGTGAAAAAGAACGACCTCATCACCTATGGCGTGAAACTGAAGGTCGGCTTGGCCAAGGCGGGCGATGCCAGTTCGATTCCCGTTCAAGATATTCCCATCGAGAAAGACGAACCGCTGAAGCTGGAGTTGATGCACTTCACCGAGAGCGTCGCTGAACGCACGCAGCCGAAAGTCGGCGCGACGCTGGGCAAGACCGCGCTCGAGGTGGCCATTCAGATCACGGAGCAGATCAAGGCCGCGCAGAAGTAATTTTATCTGGAACTCAGGAAATCAGGAACGGAACGAACAAGAGAGAGGAGTTCCTCTAAGCTGGTTTGATTTTCCCGGATCGATTCCTGATTTCCTGAGTTCCAGATAAATCATGATCGGGTTCATCCGAATCACCGTTCCAGTGTAAGGAATGTATAGCGCCAGTCGGCGTCGTGGCTTTCAAGCCGGGCGGTTTCGCGGGTGAAGTATTGCCTCCATTCTGGAAAAAACGTGTCGCCATCGTTGATGGTGGCGTGGACGAGCGTGAGGTAGAGCCGGTCGCCGAGCGCGAGGCCTTCTTCGTAGACGCGCTGACCGCCGCAAAGATATATATCGCCGGGCAGGGTTTGGGCGACGGTGAGCGCTTCTCCGAGACTGCCCACAACGTGAATCCCGGGCGGAATTTTTTCAGGTTCGTGGGTGATGACGATCACGTCGCGTCCCTTCACGCAGCTCGGCCACTCGCCGAATGAATGCGAGCCCATGATCACGGTGTGGCCGCGGGTTTTATCCTGAAAAAACTTCGCGTCCTCGGGGATCGACCAAGGCAGGCCGCCGCGACGACCGATCACGCGGTTCTCGGAGCAGGCGACGATGATGTTAACGGGCTTGGGCACGTCGATGTGAGTAGGTGGAGCGTGTTAATTCGCAAGCTTGACCGGCACGGCGGCGCGCTCGAAGCCGCCGGCTTCAAGCAACGGCTCCGGACGCATCGCCCCGAGTCGGCCGACCCAGCGATCGGGCACGACTTCGAGCCGGGTGGCAAACTGGGTGGCGATGTCGTTGTAGTATGAACGGGCGAGGGCGATGCGTTGTTCGGTTTCGACGAGTTCCTTGTGTAACGCGGCGAACGCAGGCTGGGCGGTGAGCTGTGGATATTTTTCCATGACAACGCGCACCTGTCCGGCGAGGCCGTCGAAATCCGGCCCTCTTACGCCGGGTGGAGTCGCGGTGGCCTGTGAGCGCAATGCGGCCAGCGCTTCCTGCACTTCTCGTTCGTGTGAGCCGAGGGCTGACACTGATGCGGCCATGGCCGGGATAAGATCATGGCGACGCTTGAGCTGCACATCGATGAGCGACCACCCTTGGCGCACGCGTTCGCGCAGGCCGACGAGGCTGTTGTAAACCATCCAGATCCAGCACGTGGTCCACACCAGAAGATAACCGGCGGGTGGAATCAGGGTGATTTCAATCGGAGGCGGGTTGGACAGCTCGGTGTTGAATACGACGAGCAGGAGCGGAATGCCGGTGATGAGCAGTCCGATCGCCCACCAGAACCAGGACCAGCCGGCGAGGCCTGAGCGGACTTTGTCCTCGGTGCGGGTTGAGATAAGGAAGGCGTCGGCGTCGTCGTGCGAAGCGATTTCGGGAGCGACCACATCGGCGCGTTCTCGCGCAGGCCCGACGATGTAGAGCGGGGCGTGCAGCGGAATTCCGTTTTCGACGAAACGGCGCACGTGGTCGGAATGCATCACCGAATCGGGCGGACCTTTGGCATAGTAGAGCGGGTGTCCGCGCGTCGCGGTGGTCGAGAAAAAGTTAACGGGTTCGATCTTGGCGCCTGCGGGCCGGATCAGGAGGGCGCCCGTTTCGTCCTTCAGGAAGAAGGGGCCGCTTTCGCCTCCCTGCGCCACCGTCTTCCATCCGCTTTCCGTGCGCGTCCGGGTGCGCCGGTGTCCCTTCGAATCGGTGTAGGTTTCCGTCACTGTGCGCGACCAGCGTTCTTCGACCTGCCACGTGTAATGAACACAGGCGGCCTCGGCGAGGTAGCTGGTGAACGGTTCTTCGCTTTCCGCGAAGCCTTTGACTTCGACCAACCCGATGAACACGCCGCGCACTTTTGACGTGGGCAGGTCATGGAAGAGGCGATGGCGCCTCCGTAGTCGCAAGCTGCCCCATAGGCAGAACAGGCTTAACAGTATGCCGGTGATCGGACCCCAAACCAGGACCTCGTTCATGAATTGTCGCGAATAGAGGGCTGCGACCCGCGCCACGCAAGTTTGCTTAAGCGCTTATTGCAAATGAGGCTTGGCCCATCGGCTCGGCGCACTCCATAAGAAGGCACACGCCCCATGCTCGCCTGCCGCAACCTCACTGTTCGTCCCCGTTCCGGAGCGGTTGCGCTCGTTCATGGCGCCACCGCGCAATTTCCCGCTGGAGGACTGCATGCCCTCATCGGTCCCTCGGGTTGCGGCAAGACGACGTTGCTCAAGGGCATCCTCGATATTCTCCCGTCCGAGGGCGAAGTGTCGCTGCACGGCCGCGTTCTGGCGTCGCGGGAAGAGTTGTTGCGCGAAGTGGCGTTTGCCCCGCAGTTCAGCATCGCGCATGGCAAACTCACAGTCGCGGAGGCCGTGGGTTGCGCGCTCAAGCTGTATCAGAAAGACGACGACGCCACGCTGGCTGCGCGCAACACCGAGTTGCTGCAGCTGGTCGGGCTCGCCGAACGCGGCGGCACGTTGGTTGAAAAGCTGAGCGGCGGCCAGTTGCGCCGTCTCGGCCTCGCGCTTGAACTCACCACCGATCCCTCGTGCTTGTTGTGCGACGAGGTGACCAGCGGCCTTGATCCGCGTTCGGAGGACCAGATCATCGCCGTGTTGCGCGCCTTGGTGGAGCAGCGCGCCAAAACGGTGGTCTGCGTCATCCACAACTTGGCGAAGCTTTCGCAGTTCGACACGGTCACGGTTGTGTATGAGGGCTCGGTGGTCTGGCAGGGCCCCCTCGCGGCCATGCTGGAGCACTTCGCCATCGCGGACGCGTTGGAGCTCTACGACCGATTGAGCGAGCAATCGCGAGCCCATTGGCAGGAGCGCTGGGCAAAGGTGGTTGTGGCGACCGAAACCCATCAGCCATCGATTGAGTTTGAACCGCCCGCGCCCGCGGGTCGCCAACCTCCCGAGCGACCGTCGGCCATGTCGCAGTTGGGCACGTTGCTGGCACGTCGCTGGCGACTGCTGATACGCGACCGCGGCTACCTGTTGCTTACGCTGGCGATCACCTTTGGGTTTCCGTGTCTTGTGGTGATCTTCGCCCTTGGCGGGTTGCCGCAGATGAAGGGGTTGGCGCTGGAAAACACGGGCGGATTTTTGGAAACGTTGCAGGCGCGCGCGGCCTATCGGCAATCGGCCGCCGAAACGGCCACGCTCGTGTCGGGGTTGATCATTTTCCAAGTAATCCTGCTGTGCTTGATGGGCAGCAACAACGGCGCCCGTGAAATTGCCGCCGAGCGCGCGCTCTACGAAAAGGAGCGCATGTCGGGTTTGCGTCCCACGGCGTATGCGTGGTCAAAGTTGATTTACACTGCATTGCTGGGGGCGGCCCAAGGGGCGTGGATGACCATTTTCGTAAAGGTGCTGTGCGAATTCCCGGGTGGGTGGGGTGCTCAGCTCGCCGTTCTCGCCGCGACCGGCGCCTCCATGAGCGTGGTGTGCCTGGGCCTTTCGGCCATGCTGTCGTCCCCGGACAAGGCGTCGCTGCTCTCGATCTATCTGGTCGGCTTTCAGCTGCCGCTGTCCGGCGTGGTGCTGGCGTTGCCCGCCGCGCTGGTGTGGACGGTGAGGCCGTTCATCGCGACCTACTGGGGGTGGTCGGGCTACCTCATGGCCATGACGGATTCGCGGTTTTATGACGCGGTGGTGATGTTGGACAAAGGCTGGCTCTCCACGCCCGCGATCTCCGTGGCGGTGCTCGGCGCGCATTTGATCACCGGCGCGGTGCTGGTGTTTTGGGGTTGCCAGAAAAAATGCTGGCCATGAGTTTCCCGACCTGCCCCATGCCGTTGCCGTCGATACCTTTTGCGACTCGTTGTTTAGCGTCGGCGGCGTTGTCCGCCTTGCTTTTGATCACGTCCGGCTGCGGACGTTCAGGCGAACCTTTCCCGGTGCACGCCTTTCTCTCGGCTCCCGACAATCTTCAGGGCAACCGCTATGAACTCGAAGCCGAGATCGACGCGCAACTTAACTGGCGCGAAGGCGTGGGCCGGCTCATCTCCGTGCGCGCCCTGCGCGGCGACGCACGTCTGCCGCTGTTCATCGGGGATTCGATGAAGGCCAATTTGCTGGTCGCGCAACGTTATCGTTTCGAGGTGACCGTCCGCAAAGGCGGGCTTCTCTACGTCGAGCACCTTCAGAAACTTTGATCATGCGCCGCTCTCTTTTCGTTCTTTCCCTGACCGCGGCCGCCTCGCTCTCGAATGCCCAGTCGGATCAGTTTGGGAGTTCGACGCCGGTATCGACGCCCCCGCCTCCTGCGGGAAGCACTGCGGTCGCCGGGCCGGCCACCGCGGCTGCGAGCAAAGCCGCAGAGACCCGCCCCGACACGCGTTCGGGCGGTGCGGAGGCTCAATCCCGTGCGGTTAACGTCAACAGCATGGAAAGCGGCACCTTGCTGCAGATCATCAATAAGGCCTTCGACGCCGACTCGGATTCGATCAATCCCGAGACCGGCACGATGACATGGAAGGGGCATACCTATGATGTCGGCCAGTTCCGCGTCTTTCGCGGACGTTTCGAGCGCTACCTCTCGCTTCCGCCCACGCGCGACCAGGATCTTTATACCGCCACGTTCGACGAGATTTTTAAGCTCCTTTCGACCCGCACCGCCGATGGCTCGCAAGACAGCGTGGTCGCGGCGTGGAAGCTTCTGTATCGTGCCGCCGAATATGATTCCGACGGCGGCAACAGCCTCGGCGTGGCTAACCAGATTTTCAACGCCTGGCGTATTCGCGATGAAAAGCAGGCGTTCAGCGTCACGCAGACCGAGCTCGACCGCATCCGCCGCCAGCAATCGGCCAGCGTAGTTTACGCCGGCGACGCCTTGGCCGCGCAGGCGGGGAAAGGGGTCTCCGATGCCGTTTCCAGCGCGGCGCTTCTCGGCGGGCTCACCACCGGCTCTTCCAGCGATAGCTCCAGCTCCAATTCCAACTCGAACAATTCCGGCGGAGGCGGCGGTTCCGGCTCCGGCACCGTCACATCCGGCAACACCACCGCCACCATTGGAGGCGGCGGCAACGGGAACAACCAGTCGGGCAAGGGGGGCAACAACTCGGGTGGCCAGTCGAAGCAGACCATTGGCAGCGGCAATATTACCGGTCCGCTCGGCCAGGTCCTCCGCGCCCGCGAACTCGCCGAGACCGAGGCCAAGATCAAGTCGCTCGAAGCCGCCGGACTCCTTTCGGTGACTCAGGCCAAGCTCCAGTTTCAGAGCCAGATCATGAGCCTGTTTCTCCAGCGCCGTTTCCAGCACGCGCTGATCGCCTCCAGCTTTTATCGCTACATTTTCAAGGGCTCCCACCAAAACCTCGAAGTGGGCAAAAAGGAGCTCTCGACCTTTCTTCCTTCGACCGATCTGGCCATGACGGTCGAGACTATCGAGTTCCTCTCTCGCGAAGCGATCAACGACGTCAACAACGGCATGATCTCGGTGCGGGCCAACTACGATGACGGCCGCAAAATCGGCGGTCTCGAACGCCTGCAGGAAACGTTTTTCTTGGGTGAATACCTGCCGGCGGTCACCCAATTCGAACCCGAGCGCAAGGAAGCGCTGCTTACGTTGTATCGCAAAATCGACGAGGCGAAGAAGCTTGCCGACCTGCGTGATTTCGACGCCGTGCTCGCGCTCACCAACGAGATCGGCTCGCTGACCAAGGATTTTCGGACGAACGAGGTCAGCGCCGCCGTGCGCTCCACCCAACGCATGAGCACGCTCGCCCTCAACGCCGCCCAGCAGGCGACCGCCAGCGGCGACTACAATCGGGCGCAGGAGTTCATCGAGAAGGCCGCGCAGCTCTGGCCCCTCAACCCCGCGATCAAAAACTATACGGAGAATCTGGCTTCGCAGGCCGACCTCGGCACCCAGGCGGCGGCTCTTTTTGACGAAGCGTTGAAACGCGACGACTTCCGTCGTATCTACGACCGCCGCGCCGAACTCGCGGCCGCGTTCCTGAGCGACACCACGCGCGGGACCCAGCTCAAGAGCGTGATCGATCGTATGGCGCGCGTGGAAATCTACCTCGCGCAGACGGAGGAGCTCCTGGCGCAAAACAACGCGTTTTCAGCGTGGGAGGCGCTGGCGGCCGCGGCAACCTTTGCGCCCAACGATGTGGTCCTTAACCAGCGCATGGCCCAGCTCGCGCCTCGTGTGGCTGAGTTTGTCGGTCGCCTCGATCAGGCGAAGCGCTACGAGACGGATCAACGTTACGCCGCCAGTCTTACCCAATACCTCGCCGCACAGGATATCCACCCCGCCAGCCAGCTCGCCCGCACCGGCCTGACCCGTGTCAGCGAAGCGATCATGAGCCAGCTCTCGGTGGAAATCCCTGGTGCGGTGGTCGAAAAGTAAGTCGGAGGCCACAAGGCCTGGTGGTTACGCGTAACCGTGACCAATTGGTTATAGGAGTTTTTACTAAAATGTTCGGATCGGTGTTTCCCCACTTGGATTTCCAACGTCTCAAAGATACTAACAACTAGCTTCAACCCCTTACCCCAATGATTAAAATCGATGCTTACGATTTGGCTGTTTACGTGAAGTCGCAACGCGGCGGTCCGTTGCTGACCATCCTGGATGAGGTCCGGGATATGGTGTTTATCAAGGATGCGGAAGGGCGGTTTCTCTTCAGCAATCGCGCGCATCTGGCGCACCTCGGCCGAACCGAGGCGGAGGTGATTGGAAAAAACGATTTTGATTTGTTCCCGGCCCGGCTGGCCGAGTCGTTTTACGCCGCCGAGACGCACATGTTTGAGACGCAGGCCCCGGTGGTCAGGCTTCAGGAATCGGTCGATTCGACCGGCCAGAAATTTTACTCCACCGCGATCAAGATTCTCATCTGCGACAAGCGCAACAATGCCTTGGGCTTGATCGGCAGCGTGCATCGCATCCCCGCGGATGACTCCTGGGATCTGGAAAAATCCAAGGCGCACATCATGTCCATCCTGCGCCACCAGCCTGGTGTGACGCCCAGCCAGTTGAAAGCCTTCGAGGCGACGCTTCCGGCGATATTGGCGAATCGTTGAATCCAAAGGACGCAAAAAAAGAACGGACCGTGAGGTCCGTTCTTTTTTGTCCGCAAGGGTAAGCGAGCGGTCCGCGATTACTTCGCTGGAACGATGGTGATGCTTTGAACTTCCACGCGCTCGACCGGGGTGCTGCGCTCAGGGCCGCCCGTGGCGACGGTGGCGATCTTTTCGAGGACATCGTCACCGGCGACCAGTTGGCCGAACGCGGTGTATTGTTTGTCGAGGAAACGGGCGTCGCCGTGGCAGATGAAGAACTGGCAGCCGGCGGAATCGGGGCTGGAGGAACGGGCCATCGAGAGGACGCCGCGCACGTGGGCCTTGTTGTTGAACTCGGCCTTGACCTTGTAGCCGGGGTCGCCGGTGCCGGGAATGCCGCGCGCGCCCTTCTTGGTGTTGGGGCAGCCGCCCTGGATCATGAAGCCCTTGATGATGCGGTGGAACGCGGTGCCGTCGTAGAACTTCTCGTTGGCGAGCTTCTTGAAGTTTTCGACGGTCTTGGGGGCGACGTCGGGCCAGAAGGCGACGGTCATATCGCCAAAGGAGGTCTTGATGATGGCTTGTTCGGTGGTGCTCATGATGAAAAGAACCAAGAAACTCCCGGCAGTGGATTCGCGCAAGCCTTGAACAGAGCCGGCGGTGATCACCACGAAACACACGTTTCGAGTGAAGCGACAGTCGGCCAATACACGAAAATCGGAGGATCGGTTTTTCGTGGTTCCTGCATGCCGACCGTTTTGGAGTTTGGCCTTTTGTGATTTGGGATTTCTCTGATTGCGGATGCCTTACTTCGATCACAATGCCACCACGCCGCTCGCAACGATTGCCCGCGAGACTTGGCTGCGCGCGCAAGATGAGGCCTGGCAAAATCCGTCGAGTCCGTATCGCACGGCCGCGCAAGTGAAGATCCGCCTCGATGCGGCGCGCGAAAAGTTCGCGATCCTGCTCGGGGACGAAGCGGAGCGGTATGTGTTCACGTCGGGAGCAACCGAAGCGGCGAATCTGGTGTTTGCGTGGTGGGCCAAGACACTGCCCGCGGACGCGTTGATCGCGATCAATCCGACCGAGCACCCGTGCGTGCTGGAACCGGCAAACCATTTCTTCGGCGACCGCATTCGCTGGCTGAAGGTGAACGCTGCCGGAGTGATCGACGTGGCTGCCCTGAAATTTTGTCACTTATCAAGTGACAGATTGGATCGGGTCGCGGCGGTCGTGGTCATGGCGGCGAACAATGAGACCGGGGTCTTGCAGCCGTGGAGCGAGATCGCGGCGGCGTGTCGGGAGGCGGGCGTGGCGTATTTGTGCGATGCCTCGCAATGGCTGGGCAAACTGCCCGCGGGCGGCATCGGCGGAGATGGTTTTGTGATCGGCGCGGCGCATAAATTTGGCGGACCGAAGGGCGTGGGGTTTTTAAAACTGGCGCCGCAATCCGAGGGTTTGCGCGGGCAGCTCGGCGGCGGACAAGAGCGGGGCCATCGTGGCGGGACGGAAGATTTTCCGTCCATCGCGGCAATGGGCGCGGCTCTCGCCGAGGCGGAACAGAAAAAAGTCTACCTGGAGACGGAGCGGCTGCGCTGGCGCGACGATTTTGAACGTGCGGTGGCGGTGGCCGTGCCGGGCGTGCGCGTGGTAGCGGGGGAAGCCGACCGGCTTTGGAACACCGTGTCGCTGGTCATGCCGTTTGGAGACAATACACGTTGGGTCACGCGGCTTGATAAACGTGGGTTTCAGGTGTCAACCGGGTCGGCGTGCGCGACGGGAAAAGGCGGGCCGTCGCATGTGCTGGCGGCGTTGGGTTACGATGCCGAACAGGCCAAACGCGTGGTGCGAGTGAGCTCCGGCTGGGACACAAGCGAGGCGGATTGGCAGGCGTTGGCGACGGCGTTTGGTGAAGTGGCGGGAGAGCTAAAGCCGGCTTGAGGTTTGTTTTGCGTCCTTCGCCCGGGTGGATTGCGTGGGCGTCTTTCATGCGCCTTCGCCGGATCACGCTGCAGCACTTTCGAAACATCGATTTCGCCGAACTTTCGTTCGCCGGACGACAGCAGTTTTTCGTGGGCGCGAACGGGCAGGGGAAAACCAATTTGCTCGAAGCGGCGGGTTTTGTGAGCGCGTTACGCTCGTTTCGCACGGCGGATACACGCGTGTTGATCGCCCAAGGTCAGTCGGAGGCGGCGCTGGCTTGCGAGTTTGAGCACGAGAAGTTTGGAGTCTCCAAACTCGTCATCAAACTGCGCCCCGGCGGAAAAGAGGTGTGGTGCGACGGTGAAAAAGTGGTGCGGCTCGGTGATTATCTCGGGCGGTTTCCCACCGTGGTGTTTTCATCGCAAGACCAGCAACTCGTGCGCGGTTCGCCCGGACTGCGGCGGCGGTGGCTGGATTTCACTCTCGCGGCAATGGACACGGGTTACCTGCGCGCCTTGCAGTCCTACCACAAAGCGCTGGCCGAGCGGAACGCGTTGTTGAAACGAGGAAGCGGAGCCGGGGAATTGGGCGCGTTTGAAAAACCGCTCGCGACGGCGGCGGCGGAGTTGCAGGTGAAGCGCGGGACAAGCGTGGCCGAACTCGCGGAGCATGTGACCACGGCTTACACTCAAATCGCCGACGGGGCGGAACGTGCGGGGCTGCGTTATGTTCCCGACGTTACCGCAGAGAACGCGCACGGGTGGCTTGGGGTGTTTGAGCGCGGACGCACTCGCGACCAGCAGTTTCGCACGACACTGGCGGGGCCGCATCGCGATGATTTGCAGTTCACGCTGCAGGACCGGGCGGCGAAGGATTTCGGTTCAGAAGGGCAACAACGCAGTCTGGTGCTGGCGTTGCAATTGGCCCAGGTGAGTTTCTTTCGCGCTCGGTCCGGCGTGGAGCCGCTGTTGCTCGCTGACGATGTGCTCGGTGAACTCGATCCGCAGCGACGGCGGCGGTTTTGGGCGACGTTGGGCGAGGCTCGTCAGGTGATCGCAACCGGCACGACGTTGCCCGATGCCGAGCTGGGTGCGTGGGAGGTGTTTCGCGTGGCAGGCGGGACCTTTGCGAAGAAAAGCACATGAACCTCGAACCGTGGCAACTGGCGCTGGCGTTTTGTGGTGCGCTTCTCGTGGGCGTGTCCAAGACCGGCATCTCGGGTCTAGGCATGTTGTTCGTGGTGATGTTCGCCAATGTGATCCCGGCCAAGCAATCGAGCGGGTTTGTGCTGCCGTTGCTGATCTTCGGCGACGTGGTCGCCGTGTGGTCTTACCGCGCGCATGCGAAGTGGGCGCACGTGTGGCGTCTGATGCCGTGGACGGCGGCGGGCGTGATCATTGGTTACTTGGCGATGGGGAGGATCGATGATCGGCAGGCGCGGGTGCTGATCGGACTCATCATTCTCGTAATGGTTTCGGTGCAACTCTGGCGGCGGGCGCGGGCAAAGCCCGGCAAAATTGACGAGCATGGTTCATGGTTTGCTCCGACGGTCGGCGTGCTGGCGGGTTTTACCACGTTGGTGGCCAATGCGGCGGGTCCGCTCATGGCGATTTACCTGCTGGCGATGCGGCTGCCGAAGATGGAATACGTGGGCACGGGGGCGGTGTTTTTCCTGCTGCTCAATCTGTTTAAAGTGCCGTTCATGGTGGATCTCGGCCTGATCACGACGGACAGCTTGGGTTTTAATCTGATGCTGGCACCGGCGGTGTTTCTTGGAGCAATGCTCGGGCGCAAGCTGCTACCGAAGATCAATCAGAAGCTGTTTGAAAACCTCGCGCTTGGCCTGAGTGCGGTGGCGGGCATAAGGTTGTTGTTTTAAAGAAGATCATGGCACGGATGAACGTCAGACAAATGTGGGCGGCAAAGCTGGCGGGCGCACCGATGCCTATGTCCAAGGCATCGCCGACGCGCGCGGCAGGCACAGGTGCCGGCTTGCAGGCTTCGTTTTCGCTTCAACGCACGCCCTTCGCCGGTGTGGTGCTGGGGGTCGACCCGTCGTTGCGCGGAACGGGGTTGGCGCTGATCGAATTTTCGCAATCGAGGCAGCCGCTGCTTTTGAAGTGCCGCACGGTCAAAATTCCGGCGAGTCGGTCGATGTCGTATGCGCTCGGTGAAATTCACCGGGCGGTCGCGGTGTTTCTCGCGGACTACAAGGTGCGGCACGTGGCGCTGGAGCAGACGATCTTTGTGCAGAACTTCCAGACGGCGCAGATCCTAGGTGCCGCGCGAGGGGCGGCGATCTCGGCGGCGGCATTGGGTGGGCTGGAGATTTTTGAATATGCGCCGTTGCGCGTGAAGCAGGCGGTGACCGGCGCGGGTCGGGCGAGTAAAGAGCAGATGGCGCGCACCGTCATGGCGATGCTCGGACACGGCAGCGTGCTGGCGAGCGATGAGGCGGACGCGGCCGGCGTGGCGTTGTGCCACGCGTTCACCTGGCGCGAGTGACGAACGTAATCAGGCCGTCTTGCCGAGCGCCGCTTTGATCGCGCGGCCGAGATCACCGACGCGGTAAGGCTTGGTCAGGTAACCGACGAACCCCATGTCGAAGTAGCGCCGGGCCATGTCTTCGCTGTCGTAGCCGCTGTTGACGATGGCGCGCACCTCGGGGTGGAGATCGCGAAGCTGTCTGAAGCATTCTTCGCCTCCCATGCCGCCGACCACGTTGAGGTCGAGAATGACCGCGTCATAGGGACGGCCAACGTTGAGATATCGTCGATAAAACGTGATCGCATCCTCGCCGGTGCGCACGATGTCGTGCGTGTAGTCGAGGCTCGTGAGCATGCCGCCGGTGAGCTCGCAAATCTTGGGATCGTCGTCGAGGAAGAGGATGCGTCCGGTGCCGAAGCGCAAGGCCGGCGCGGTGCGTGCCGCCGTCTCGACGGGTTTTTCGGCCCGAGGGAAAAACAGCGTGAATGTCGTGCCGGTGCCGACCGTGGAATCGACGCCGATTTGCCCGCCGTGCTGGCGGACGATGGACAGCACCGTGGCAAGACCCAGGCCGGTGCCCGTTTTCTTGGTCGTATAAAACGGATTGAAGATCTTCTCGATGTGATCGGGCGGAATGCCGCTGCCGTTGTCCTGCACTTCAATTTGCACGTAGTAACCGGCCGGCAGGGGAGGAACGTCGTTTTCGGAGAGGCGGACGTCGGTGGCGCGCAATTGCACGCGACCCTTGCTGACGTCTGGCATGGCCTGCAGCGCGTTGATGATCAGATTCTGGAAAACCTGGATGATCTGGCCGCGATCGACCTGGATCGGGGCGACCTCTTCCGGCGCGTCGACTGAAACGACTGCGGTGGTGCCGGCGGCGGCGATGCGCACGGCGTCATGGAGGATGTCGCCGGTGGCGATCACCTGCTGGGCGGCGGAGGCGCCACCTTTGGCGAAGGTGAGGAGCTGTCGAGTGAGCGACTTGGCGGCGAGACAGGCGCTTTCGGCATCCTCAAGCTTGGTGTAGTCGCGGTTGTCCTTGGCGGTGGAAATGCCGCCGAGAATCGTTGTGAGCAGATTGTTGAAGTCGTGAGCGATGCCGCCGGCGAGCTGACCGAGCGCGTCAAACCGGTTGGCACGGATGATCTCCTCGGGCGTGAGGGTCATTTCCTGGGGGTCGCGGAAAACGACGACGATGCCCGTCGGGCCGCCTTCACCCGGCGCGCGGACTTGGCGGGTGGTCCAGACGATGGCGGCCGGGGCCTTGTCGGCGACATTGGAGACAAGCGCGTGCTCGGAGTAGAGGCGCGGTTGCTCCTCGGCGGCCAGCACGAGATCGACGGCGGTGTCGTCGGGGCGTCCGTCCTCGCGTCGCACCAGTTTAAATACATCGCCGAGTTTGAAATCGCGGGCCTCGGACAGTTTCCAGCCGGTGAGGACGGAGGCCTTTTCGTTGAGATAAACGACTTGGGCGTGGGCATCGGTCATGATCACGGCCTCGCCCAGCGCATCGAGCATTCCGGGCAGCAGCTCGGAAGCGACGGGGCCGCCGCCGGAGCCTGCGGGGAGCGGGAGAAGGAAACCGACGGCCCGGACGAGTTCACGTTTGCGCGACCACGACAGGTGCACGCCCAGCACGGCGGGCAGTTCACTTCCGTCGGCGGCGCGCAAGGTGAGTGCTTGCGTTGAAAAATCCTTGCCGGGTGCGGTCGAGGAGAGGAAATCCGCGACGCCTTGTTCGGCGATGTTTTCGGGAAGAATCCGCAGAAGCGTGTCGATGGGCGGAGCTTCCTCTTCTTCGCCGGCGAGCGCGTAGCCTGCGGGGGAAAGCCAGTGTTCGGACGTGCCGAAATCGAGATCAAACACCGCGAGCGGACCAGAGTCGGCAAGGCGTCCGAGACGGTCCTCGCTGACGTAGCCGAGTTCCTCGGCTTCCTTGCGTTCGTTGATGTCGAGATTGACGCCGAGCACGCGTTGCAGGGCGCGGTCGGGGCCGAAGAGCTGCAGGCCGGAGGATTGCACCCACAGGTAATGGCCAAGACGGTGGCGCAGGCGGATCTCGACCGAAAAATTACGGTTTCCCGTGACGGGCGGTTTGCCGACGCGATCGGGCAGGGCGGCGGTGTCGTCGGGATGAATCACGCTGCGCCATGCCTCATGGGTGTCGGGCAATTCATCGGGCGTGTAGCCGAGCATTTTTCTCCAAGCGGGCGAGAGCGCGACGCGACCGCTGACGAGATCGAGGTCGAAAAAACCAAGGGGGCCGCGGGCGGCGAGAAGACTGGAGCCGTCGTCCTTGGGAGCAGCCGTTGACGTTGCGGAAATATCGGAGGACGCGAAGGAGGGCCGAGGCGCCTCGGTGGCCTGGACCGTTTCCACGCGGGCGAAGTAAGCGCTGGGGGAACCGTGGGCGGCTTGCAGCTCGATGCGCACATCGACGGGGGCCACGGGCTCGAACGGCTGGGCTTGCAGCGTGAGCGGACGGCCCAGGGAGGTGGCGATGAGGACTTCCCATTGGGACTCGCGCCAGCCCGGGTCACTGGAGGTGATTTCAAAGGCGAACAGACTGACCACGAGTTGTCCGGCGAGGTCGGCGGGCTTGGTTTGCCACAGCCGGCCGGCGGCCTCGTTGGCCGCGAGGACAGCGCCGGTTGCGTCAAGCACCAGCAGGGCGGTTTCAGAAAAGGGCGATTTCGTGGCGGATGAGTTCACTCTGCGATTTCACAATGGCAGGGGCGACCAAGGATGGGCTGAACTGTTTGCACGGCGTAAAGCCGCGACAATCTTATTCATCCACCGCCAAAGTGTGGGCGCGTTGGCCGGCCTGAACCTCGACGGGCTTGCGACCGCCCAACCAGGCACGCACGCGACCGGCGAGGAAGTCGATGTAGGGCGTTTTATCGTTGAGACAGGGAATGTGTTGGAACCATTCGCCTCCGGCGTGAAGGAAGCTTTCTTTGCCCTCGCCGGCGATCTCCTCGAGCGTCTCCAGACAATCGGTGACGAAGGCGGGCGTCATCACGAGGAGGCGCTTTTTGCCTTCCTTTGGCAGTCGTTCCAACTCGTGGTCGGTGTAAGGCGTAAGCCACGGCTCGCCGGCGAGTCGGGATTGGAAGGAAATGGCGTGTTTGTCGGCGGAGATGCCGGCGCGCTTCACGAAAGCCTGCGTGGTCTTGAGGACCTGGGCCTTGTAGCACGTTGCATGGGCGGGGCTGCAGGTGTTGCAGCAGTCGCGCACGAGCGTGCAATGCGCGTGGGACGAATCGGCTTCGCGGAGGTGGCGCTCGGGGATGCTGTGATAGCTGACGAGCAGCAGGTCATGCGGCTGCTGGAGGTAGGGAGCGGACACTTGATAAAGCGCCTCGATGTAGTCGGCGTCCTCGTAAAAGGGCTGGACCGTGTCGATGTGGAACGGGTTGCCCAGGCGAACAGCCTCGTCGCGGACTTTGATCACGACAGTTTCCCACGACGACATGGCGTAGTGGGGGTATTGGGGAAACAGCAGGACATCGGTCACGCCATCGGCGACCATTTGCGCGAGCACGGAGGCGATGGACGGATTGCCGTATCGCATGGCCAGATACACGGGCGTTTCGGCGCCGAGTTCAGCGGAGAGCTTTTGACTGACGCTCTTCGAGGTGACGACGAGCGGCGAACCCTCGGCGGTCCAGATCTCGCGGTAGGCCTCGGCGGACTTGGGTGCGCGGCGGGGGGTGATGATGCCGTTGACGAGAACGGTGCGCAGCAGCTTGGAGGCGGGGCGGTCGATCACGCGCTCGTCGCCGAGAAACTCGTTAAGATAACGCCGCACATCGGGGACGGATGTGGAGTCGGGTGAACCGAGATTGACGAGGAGGACGGCGCGCTTGGACATGCGGCCGGATTGGTCCGCTTTTTTGGACGAATGTCAACCGATGCCCAATTAAATGGCAGCTCTGCGCAGGCCGTTGATTAACGTGATCAGCCGGTGGACGTTTTCAGGGGCGATCCGATCGGTGACGACGGTCAGCGGGTAATTGTGGCTGATGTCCAGATGCAGGCCGTCTTCGCTTCCGGGGCGGACAAAGTCTTCAATGAAGTCCATGCCGCCGCGCGGTTTGATCCAGTGGTAATACGAATCGGGGTCGTCCGACTCGATCACGATGTCGTCGTGAAGGAAGACGTTGCAGTAGAGAGTGAGGTCCCTGAATGATGCGAACCACGTCGGCGGATTGATCAACTGGTCTCGAATAATAAGGTTCATCGAGGAGTTATGTTTAGCATGACCACTGCCAACATCGGCGCAAGTGGGCGCAAATTTAAGGACGCACCGGCCAAAAAACGCGGCGAGTTTAGCCTTTTATCCGATTGCGTATGCCTTCATGCGTGGAGGCTTTGAATTTATGAACACTCCGCGCAAACCTGTCCTCCTCATCATCCGCGACGGCTGGGGTAGCAACCCGCATCCCGAGCAGGCCGCCACCAACGCCGTGGCGCTTGCGAAGAAGCCGACCGACGACGCGCTTCAAGCCACCGCACCGGTCGCCTACGTGTCGGCCAGCGGTCTCGACGTGGGTTTGCCCGCCGGCCAGATGGGCAATTCCGAGGTGGGCCACGAGAACATCGGCGCCGGCCGGATCGTGGACCAGGAACTGGTTCGCCTCAACAAGCTGTTCTCCGAAAAGCAGCTCGCGAACAACGCCACGTGGCATGGAGTCGTCGCCCGCGTCAAGGGCAACCCCGCCGCCAAGCTCCATCTCATGGGCATCGTTTCCGACGGCGGCGTGCACGGCATGCTGGAGCACCTCTACGGCCTTCTCGTGCAGGCCAAGCTCGACGGTATCCCCGCCGAGCGCGTGTTCATCCATGGTTTCACCGATGGCCGTGACACGCCTCCTTCCAGCGGTCTTGGCTACATCCGCCAGGTCGAGGCCAAGATCAAGGAACTCGGCTACGGACGCATCGCTTCCATCTGCGGTCGCTTCTGGATCATGGACCGCGACAACCGCTGGGAGCGCGTGCAAAAAGGCTATGACCTCCTTACGGGCCGCGCTTTCGCCGCCACCGCGACATCCGCCGAGGCCGCCATCCAGAGCTACTACGACAAGCCTCTCAGCGAGACCCAGAAGGGCGACGAATTCGTTCCCGCGACCGCCATCGTGGACGCCGCCGGCAAGCCGCTGGCCACCTTCCAAAACGGCGATGCCGTCGTGTTCTACAACTACCGCGGCGACCGTCCGCGCGAGATCACCAAGGCCTTCGTTTTGGACAACTTCGCCGAGTTCAATCGGGGGCCGAAGCTTGATCTCTACTACGCGACGATGACCGAATACGAGGCGGGTCTCCCCGTGAAGGTCATCTCCCCCAAGCCGGAGAAGCTGAAGAATACCCTGGGCGAAGTTGTATCCAGTGCTGGAATACCGCAGTTCCGTTGCGCCGAGACCGAGAAGAATCCGCACGTGACCTTCTTTTTTAACAACTATCGCAAGGAACCGTTCCCCGGCCAGGTCAACGCCTGCCCGGCCAGCCCCAAGGTGCCGACCTACGACCTGCAGCCCGAGATGAGCGCCGCCGAGGTGACCGCTTTGTCGAAGGAAGCGATTCTCTCCGGCAAATACGGCTTCATTGCGGTCAACTACGCCAATCCCGACATGGTCGGTCACACCGGTTCGTTGCCCGCGACGATCAAGGCCTGCGAGGCGACGGACGCAGGGGTGGGCGAGTTGCTCGCCGCCATCAAGCAGGTCGGCGGCAAGGCCGTGGTTTGCGCCGATCACGGCAACGCCGAGCAGATGTGGGATGCCGAGATCAATGGTCCGCACACCGCGCACACGCTGAACCTCGTTGAGGTGTTCATGGTGGGCGAGGGGCTGACCAAGGCCGGCACGGTGATCCGCAAGGGCGGACGTCTGGCCGATATCGCGCCGACCATTCTTCACCTGATGGGCTTGCCCAAGCCGGTGGAAATGACCGGTGAAAACCTGATCGTCGCTTGATGCTGAATCCGACGCGCGGACACATTGGTCCGCGCGCGCGTCGTCCGTTATAGCCGCACGGCATCCTCGCCGATGCGGACTACGCGTGTGCGTGGAGCGGCGGAGTGGAGTGTTTCCAAGGCGTCGGGGCCGATCTGTGCTTCGACGCGGTTATCCAAAATAACCAATGCAGCGGGGCACCACTCCAGTCGATGACTGGCACTGGCAACCGAGGTCATCCAAACGATGGACAGCGTCTGGTTGGTCTTGCGAATAAACGTCCGCACGGCGTCCAGCACGGAGGGGTCCTCGGTGATCACGAAGATTTGCGGCGTCGGCAGGGAGCGCACGTTGACGGACTCGATAACTGGGCTCCGGGAGGCGTAGGGGCGTGTAATCATTCGGAATGGTCGGGAATTGATCTGCATAAACTGCCGATAATATCCGACTTCGGGCATCGGGCGTTCTCTCCCGTTTGATGCAGGTAAACACCCCGCACCGCGGTTCGGGGACTCCCGGGCAAGGGCGGACTTTAGATTTGCCGTCATTGGTCCGCCTGCGCTTAGGTGAACCTCTTTCGACTTATCATGAAGCGCACCCATCATTGTGCCCAGCTTACCCTGGCCGACCTCAACGCCCCCGTTTCGCTCCTCGGCTGGGTGGATTCCATCCGTGACCACGGTGGCATCCTCTTCATCGACTTGCGCGACCGCAAAGGCATCACGCAGGTGAAGTTCGATCCTCAGGTGAACAAGGATCTCGCCGCGCAGGCAGCCCACATCAAACCCGAGTCCGTCATCGGCGTGGATGGTTTGGTCGTCGCCCGCCCCGAGGGCACCATCAACAAGACCCTTCCCACCGGTGCCATCGAAGTCGATGCCACCGCGCTCACGATTCACAATCTCTCCGACACGCCTCCGTTTCCCCTCGACGACATCGGCGGCGACAAGGTCAACGAGGACTTGCGCCTCACCTACCGCTACCTCGATCTGCGCCGTCCCAAGATGCGCAAAAACCTTCAGGTGCGTCACCGCGCCGCGAAGTCCATCCGCGACTACTTCGACTCCCAGGAGTTCATCGAGGTCGAAACGCCCGCGCTCTTCAAATCCACTCCCGAAGGCGCTCGCGAATACCTCGTTCCTTCGCGTATTCACCCGGGCGAGTTCTACGCGCTCTCGCAGTCGCCTCAGCAGTTTAAACAGATCCTGATGGTCGCCGGCGTGGAGCGTTATTTCCAGATCGCTCGCTGCTTCCGCGACGAGGATCTGCGCGCCGACCGCCAGATGGAGTTCACTCAAGTGGACGTCGAGGCGTCGTTCATCACCCGCGAGGATGTTTACCGCATTTTCGAAGGCATGGTGAAAAAGGTGTGGAAGGATGTTCTCGACGTGGACATTCCCGCGCCGTTCCTCCGCATGCCGTTCGTCGATGCGATGAACCGCTTCGGCGTGGACAAGCCCGACATGCGTTTCGGTCTGGAGCTGACCGATCTGTCGGCGACGTTCAAAGACTCGGCCTTTAAGGTTTTCCAAGCCACGGTTGCCGGCGGTGGCGTCATCAAGGCTTTCAACGCGAAGGGCCTTGCGGATCTCACGCAGGGCGAACTCAAAGCGCTCGAAGACATCGCCAAGTCGCTCGGCGCGAAAGGCCTCGCCTTTATCAAGGCCGAGAAAGGCGAGTGGAAGTCGCCCATCGTCAAATTCTTCTCCGACGCCGAAAAAGCCGCGATCACCGCGCAGCTCGGCATCGAGGAAGGCGACATGGTGTTCTTCGCCGCCGCTCCTTGGGAAAAGGCCTGCGCCATCCTTGGCCGCATCCGTCTCGAAGCCGCCCAGCTCCTCGTCAAGCGCGGCAAGCTCACCATCCGTGCCGATGATTGGAAATTCCTGTGGGTCGTCGATTTCCCTCTCATGTCCTACGACGAGGAGCGCGGTGGCTACGCAGCCACGCACCATCCGTTCACCTCGCCCGTGCCGGAGGATGTGGAGTTCCTCGACTCCGATCCGAAGCGCGTGCGCGGCCAGCATTACGATCTCGTGCTAAACGGCATGGAACTCGGTGGCGGCTCGATCCGTATTCACCAGCCTGCGCTGCAAAAGAAAATCTTCGAGGATGTCCTCAAGATCCCGGCCGACGTGGTCGAGAGCCGCTTTGGTTACATGCTCAAGGCCTTCACCTATGGCGCGCCTCCGCATGGCGGTATCGCCTTCGGCCTTGATCGCATGGTCGCCCTGCTCTGCGGCACCACGAGCATCCGTGATGTGATCGCCTTCCCGAAGACGCAAAAAGGGCAGGACTTGATGGCGCAGAGCCCGACCCCGGTCACGGCGAAGCAGTTGAAGGAGCTTCATATCCAGACCGTCATTCCGGAAACGGTTTGATCCGTCTGTATGGCTCACAAAAAAGGCGCTCGGGATTCGAGCGCCTTTTTTTGTGAAGTTATTCAAATATTAGGACCGGCTTCAGGGGGGACGATGGATTTTCAGCCGACTTTACCGGTGAAAATCATCAGCACTTTCAGTGACTGGACGGTTACAAGGACAATTCCCATCGCGAGGAAAACCTTCGTGGGTTTGTAGTCCTCGTGGGGTGCTTCGGCGACGACCTTGCGGTAAGCGGGTGAAAGCACCACCGCTCCTTTACTATAAAGTGCAAGGTAGGCTGCATACAGCGTGAGCACGATCCCCGCCGGCATGGCGAAAACTTGGATCATGGCTACGGAAAGGACAATCGGGTGTTGCACTGCGGGATTTATGATCAGCGAAGACAGGCAGAGCATCGCCAGTGCGCCGACCACGTAGCGCGACCAGGTGGCCAGACGACGCAGCCCGTTGCCCGCGACCGCAAAGAAAATGGCGAGTCCTGCGAATACCCCGCCGATCCATAGCGTCTCGGGCCAAGAAAGCGCGCTTCTCCATGGTTTGATAGCCACTCCCGAAACCACTGCCAGAGAAAGCCCGAGGGCGATCAGATGGAAGAGCAGGCTGGTCGCCATGATCGCACGCTCGTGTTTGAAGTGTGTGACTCGAAGATCGGCGGTTTCTCTAGCAATCTTGGGCTTTCTCATATGATCGCCATATTACATTGTGTTCCGTTTACGATAATAACGCGTAAAACGGGACGAGCTGTTTTTTTAGGCATGCGCTAGAGAAGCAGGCTGGCAAGCCCGAGAATCGGCAGGAGAATCGGCAGGCTGTATTTGATGATGTAACCAAAGAACGTGGGGGTCTTCACGCCAGCGGCGTCGGCGATGGATTTGACCATGAAGTTGGGACCGTTGCCAATGTAGGTCATCGCCCCGAAAAAGACTGCGCCCAAGCTCACGGCGACGATCAAACTAGGAAATTTTTCCAGGAGAACAGCAGTTGCTGCTTCTTCTCGCCCCGTCGCGGCGGCGACGGCGAACTCCGCGGGGTGATCGGCGGCCGCCGTGACTTCGGCCAGTTTGAGAAACGTGACGTATGTCGGGGCGTTATCGAGCACGCCGGAAAGAGTTCCGGTGGAGAAGTAGTAGTGAGCGGGCTTTGTTAAGGCGAACTCCTTGCCATGCTCCTCAAGGTAGCCGAGTGCAGGCATCATGGTGGCGAAAATGCCTACAAACAACCAGGCGACCTCTTTAATGGGGCCGAAGCTAAAGTGGTTTTCCGCGTGAACTACGGCGGGTGTCAGTTTGTAGGAGGCGATCGCCGCGCCAACCATGATCACCTCGCGCAGGAACAAAATTTCCGGCAGAAAGACCGCTCCGATTACGATCATCAGAAAGATCAAGTTGATGCCTCCATCAAAACGCCATGTATCTGGTTTTTCGATATCGTGGCGGATGGCGGCGGGTGCGCGAAGGAACGAACGACGATCAAACGCATAAAAAACCGCGAGCAGGCTGCCGATGCAGAAGAGCCAGATGAAGATGACATGTTCAAAAAGCCAGAAAAACGGCACTCCGCGCAGATAGCCCAGAAAGAGAGGCGGGTCGCCGATCGGCGTGATTGCGCCGCCGACGTTTGAAATGATAAAGATGAAAAAGACGATGTGGAAGGAACTGATGCGGATCTTGTTCATCCGAATGTAGGGTCGGATGAGCACCATGGACGCACCGGTCGTGCCGATGAAGTTGGCGAGGACGGCTCCGATCAGCAGCAAAATGGTATTATCCAGCGGGGTGGCCTCGCCCTTGACCTTGATGTGGATGCCGCCGGCGATGACGAAAAGAGAGCCGATCAAAGTGATAAACGACAGGTATTCATGGCAAGTGTGACCAATGGTATCCAATCCGCCGGGCACCTTGATGAGATAATAAACGGCGACGATGGCGGCCAGGCCGCATGCGACCCACGGATAAAACTTCTCCCACATGTGCTTAATACGGCCCTGAGACAGCGGCATCGTGGCGATTAGGAAAAGAAGAAGACCGAAGGGCGCGATGAGCACCGCTGGAATTCCTTGGGCTGGCAAGTTGGCCAGAACACATGTGAGTGGCATCGAATCGCGAGGGATGCAGGCGGCATGCCGGATGCTACTCACGAGTAGCATTCAGGTCTTCGTTTGTATTGGCACACCCTCTGCTTTTGCGACCGAGCTTAAGGTTTCAAGCCTTTCACGCGACTCCACCACATACGACAGCTAACACACGAAATAACTATGAAGCTCTGGTCTAAGCCTTTAACTAGCCTGCTGAAGACGGCCTCCGTCTTGGCCGTGCTGGCACTTGTTTCTACTGCGAGCGCGCAGGAGGCTGCTGTCGCAGCTGCCTCCGCGCCCGCTACGCCTTCCCCGATTGATCCTTCCTCTTTGAGCAGCCTTCGCATCGGTCTGGATACCGTTTGGGTGCTCGTTGCCGCGATGTTGGTATTTTGGATGAATGCCGGCTTTGCGCTGGTTGAATCCGGCCTGTGCCGCTCGAAGAACGCGGTTAACATTCTTTCGAAGAACTTCATCGTGTTCGCGCTTTCAACCATCTCGTTCTACGTGATCGGCTGGGGGTTGATGTTTGGCGACGGCAACGGCTTCTTCGGCACCTCGGGCCTCTTCTTCGTAAGTGGAGCCGACAATTCTCCTGCACTGGGTTCCGCCTACGCTGCGATGAATCCGTTTTCTACCGCGACCTACGAAGGCGTTTATAGCGCGATCAACTGGACCCCGGTTCCCCTTTGGGCGAAGTTTTTCTTCCAATTGGTGTTCGCCGGCACCTGCGCAACCATCGTTTCCGGAGCCGTCGCCGAACGCATCAAGTTTCTCGCTTTCATTGTGTTCAGCCTTATCTTGGTCGCCTTCATTTACCCGATTGGCGGTCACATGATCTGGGGTGGCGGTTATCTTTCGGCCAATAACTTCCGCGACTTCGCCGGTTCGACGGTCGTTCACTCTGCGGGCGGTTGGGCCGCCTTGGCCGGCATCATCGTGCTCGGTCCTCGTATCGGCAAATTCAAGGATGGCCAGGTCAATCCCATTCCTGGCCACAACATGACTTCCGCCGCTCTGGGCGTGCTGGTCCTTTGGCTCGGTTGGTTTGGCTTCAATCCCGGATCGACGATGGCCGCCATGGACGGTGCCGCCATCTCTCATATCTTGGTTAACACCAACATGGGCGGTGCCTTCGGTGCGATCACCGCCACGATCACCGCTTGGATCGTCATGAAGAAGCCGGATTTCTCCATGACATTGAATGGTTGCTTGGCCGGCCTTGTGGCCATCACTGCACCTTGCGCTTTCGTGTCGGTCACATCGGGATGCTTTATCGGTGCAATCGCCGGCGTGCTGGTGGTTTTCTCCGTGCTCTTCTTCGACAAGATCAAGATCGATGATCCGGTCGGCGCTTTGTCAGTCCACTTGGTCAATGGTATCTTCGGAACGCTGGCCCTCGGGTTTTTCTATAACAATGACATCGCGACTTCGGTCGCCGCGCTCCCCACGGGGCTCACTCCATTTGCCCAGACCATGACCCAGCTCAAGGGGGTCCTCTTGGTGGCGGCCATCGTATTGCCGTCCTCTCTGGCCGCTTGGTATTTGGTCAAGGGTGTATTCGGTGGTATCCGTGTGAGCGCCGAGGAAGAGACCGAGGGTCTCGATATCGGCGAGCACGGCAACGAAGCCTATCCCGACTTCACTCCCACCCACAAGTAATGCGCAGTTTTCCGCAAGCCAGCGCAGGAACACAAGCTTGCGCTGGCTGAACGGATAACACTACCTAGTAATCGAACCCAAAAATCTACTCTGAATGAAACTCATCATCGCCATCATCAAACCCTTCAAATTGGAGGAAGTTAAAGAGTCCCTGTCCTCGATCGGTATCGAGGGTATGACTGTCACCGAGGTCAAAGGCTTCGGTCGCCAGAAGGGCCACACCGAGATCTACCGCGGCTCCGAATACACCGTGGACTTCCTCCCCAAGGTGAAGATCGAAATCGTCGTCACCGACGACTTGGTTGCCAAGACTGTCGACGCGATCGTCAAGGCCGCCAAGACCGGCAAGATCGGTGACGGCAAGGTGTTCGTGCTTGCCCTCGAGGAAGCGGTCCGCATCCGCACCGACGAGCGCGGCGACGCCGCCGTCTGATCGGTTTAAACACGTTCCGTTTATAAAGCCGGTTCCGTCTCACGACGGAGCCGGTTTTTTTGTGCCCAAATATCGAATACAGCGTGCGACGGGTCGCTTCAATCGACCCGAGGGCGAGCGCGCCCAATGATTAATTCAACTGACCGGCAGCGTGGCGGATGGCCCGTTGATAGGCGGTGATTCCAGGGTCTTCAGCCGTGTCGGCAAGTGTAGTCAGCGCAAGGCGCAACGCCTCGGCGTGTTCGCCGAGATCGTGCAAGGCGAGTGCGAGAAAAACATCGAACTCGCGGTTGTCGGGAAACTGCAGCTGACCCGAGCGCAACACCTCGGCCGCACGTGTCGGGTTCCCGAGCGAGCGCAAGGTGGTGGCCAGTCCGATCAGCGCATTGGAGTGTTCGTTAGGTAACAGACCAAGGGTGACGGCCTTTTCGTAGAATGGCAGGGCGTCGGCCGGCTTGCCGTTGCTCTCCAGTGTCCAGGCCAGCTGGTAATTGATCTCAGCCACGTTCGGATAACGCGCATCGAGCTTGCGAAGCAAGTCGAGCAGGTGATCCGTGCGCCCGCCGTGACGGGCACCAACGATGGCATCGAGTTCGGGTTTCCAGTCGGACATGGGAGAAGGAGCTCTCGCTCGTAGGCCGCCTGCTTGCAGGCGCGGGGTGCGGTGCGCGAGCAAGCTCGCGGCCTACGTGGAGGGCGGCAGTCAGGCCTTTTTCTCTATCGTGCGTTCGATCTTCACAGGCAGGCTGCGGTTCTTGATCTCGTCGACGACACGCGCGAGGTAGTCGGCGAAGAGCATGGTGCCTTCGTCTCCCTTGGCGCGGCTACGCACGCTGACGGACTGCGTTTCGGCTTCTTTGCCGCCAAGGACGAGCGTGTAGGGAATCTTGTCCAACTCGGCGCGACGGAGCTTCGCGCCAAGCTTTTCGTTGCGATCATCGAGCGTGGCGCGGATGCCGGCGTCGCGGAGCTGCTTGAGCAACTGCGGACCGTAGTCGCCGATCTTGTCGCTGATGGGGGCGAGACGCACCTGTTCAGGCGCGAGCCACACGGGGAAGTCGCCGGCGAAGTGCTCGATCAACACGCCGCAGAAACGCTCCATTGAGCCGAAGGGCGCGCGGTGGATCATCACAGGGCGGTGCTTTTCGTTGTCCGCGCCGATGTAGTGCAGATCGAAACGCACGGGGAGCACGTAGTCCACTTGGACGGTGCCGAGCTGCCATTCGCGGCCGATCACGTCTTTGATGACGAAGTCGATCTTTGGTCCGTAGAAGGCGGCCTCGCCCGGTTCCTCGGTGAAGGGAACACCGAGCGTGGCGGCGGCATTGCGGCAGGCGGCTTCGGCGAGGTCCCATTGCTCGGGGTTGCCGGCGAATTTCTTGCCGTCGGGATCTCGGAGACCGACGCGCACGCGGTAGTCCGACATGCCGAGGGTCGTGAGAACGGTTTTGACGAGGGAAAGACAGCCTTGGATTTCGGCGGCCACTTGCTCCTGCGTGCAGAAGAGGTGGGCGTCGTCCTGTGTGAAGCCGCGCACGCGGGTCATGCCGTTGAGTTCGCCGGATTGTTCCCAGCGGTAAACGGTGCCGAATTCGGCGAGGCGCACGGGCAGGTCGCGGTAGGAGTGCGGCTGCGAGGCGAAGATCTTGATGTGGTGCGGGCAGTTCATCGGCTTCAGCATGAAGCCGTCGAGGAGCCGGGTCGGGTCCATCACGCGGTCCTGGCCGATCACTTCTTTGCCGGCGCGTTCGTTGATGCCGGCGGCGAACGTGGCCGACACCGCTTCGAGACGGGCGGTCATCTCGGCGCAGCCGCAGCCTTCGGAGGCGATTTGCGCGAGTTGATCAGGCTCGGGAATCGCGGGGAATTGCGACTCCTTGTAATAGGGGAAGTGGCCTGAGGTCTTGTAGAGCGCGAGCTTGCCGATGTGCGGCGTGAAGACCTGCGAGTATCCCTGCTTGCGGAGTTCGTCACTGATGAAGTTTTGCAACTCTTGGCGAACGATCGCGCCGTTGGGCGTCCAGAGGATCAGACCCTGGCCGACATCTTCGTCGATGTGGAAAAGCTTGAGGTCGCGGCCGAGTTTGCGGTGATCGCGGGCCTTGGCCTGCTCCATGCGTTCCAGGTATTGCGCGAGTTCTTCCTTGGTCGGGAAGGCGGTGCCATAGATGCGCTGGAGCTGCTTGTTTTTCTCGTCGCCACGATGGTAGGCGCCGGCGATGGAGAGGAGCTTGAAGGCTTTCAGCTTGGACGAGTAGCGCACGTGCGTGCCGGCGCAGAGGTCCATGAATTCGCCGTTCTGGTAGAAGGAGATTTTTTCGCCCTCGGGAATGTCGGCGAGACGGCCGAGTTTGTAGCGTTCTTGTCCGCGGGATTTGATGATCTCGACGGCTTCTTCGCGGGAAACTTCCTTGCGGTCGAAGCGCTGGTTTTCGTCGGCGATTTTCTTCATCTCGGCCTCGATGGCCGGCAGGTCCTCAAGGGTGAGTTTCTTGTCGAGGTCGATGTCGTAGTAGAACCCGGTGTCGGTGGGCGGTCCGATGTCGAGCTTGGCATCGGGGTAGATGCGCAGGATGGCCGTCGCGAGGATGTGCGAGGCTGAGTGGCGGAGTTCTTCAAGCGGAGACATAGCGTGGGACATGATCGGAAAGAGAATTACCACAAAGACACAGAGCCACAAAGATCGGAAAAGCCGGAATCCGACTTCGTGTCTTTGTGCCTTTGTGGTGAGGGCTGGATGATTATTTTTTAAGAGGTTCGAGCGAGTAACCGTCTTTGCGGTCGAGCATGGTCCAGCCGGCGGCGGTCAACTCTTTGCGCAACGTGTCGGCGGCGGCGAAATCCTTGGCTTGTTTCGCGGCCCAGCGTTTTTCGGCGAGGGCGGCGATGTCTGCGGGGATTTCGGCTTTGGGGGCAACCGGCTCGGTGAGAGCGAGGCCGAGGGCGAAGGCAATAGCACCCAATTGATCCAATCGTTTAACTTTGGCATCGATGTCGAGGCCACCAGTGGCAACTGAACCTAATGCAGAAAATAACTCTCCGAGTGCGGCAGGCGTGTTGAGATCTTCGCAGAGGGCAGTGTATGCAGTCGCGAGGAATGGGTATTTCCAATCGACATTCCGATTAGGCGCTACAAAACGCGGCCAATCAGTAAGTGAGAGATTCGCATCTTTAAGGAGTCGTTCGACATGAACAATGAGGCGTTGAATTGCGCTCTCTCCATCGTGAAGCGACTTTAGCGTGAAATTGAGCTGCTTGCGCGGGTGACCGGCGAGGAGGGCGTAGCGGAGCGCGGAGGGGCTGAAGCCCTTGGCTTTGAGGTCGTCGAGCGTGTAGAGGTTGCCGAGCGACTTGCTCATCTTCTTGCCGTCCACGAGCAGGTGCTCGCTGTGATACCAATGGCGCGAAAAGGTCGTGCCGTTGCAGCACTGACTCTGGGCGATTTCGTTTTCGTGGTGGGGGAAGAGCAGATCCACGCCGCCGGTGTGCAGGTCGATGGTCGGGCCGAGGAGCGCTTTGCTCATCGCGCTGCACTCGATGTGCCAGCCGGGGCGGCCGGCGCTGGCGCCGCGCGGGCCGAGCCACTGAACGTCGCCGTCCTCGGGTTTGTGGGCTTTCCAAAGCGCGAAGTCGCTGACATCTTCCTTCTCGTCGGCATCGGCGGCTGCGGCTTTCAGCGTCGCGCCGACTTGGAGTTCACGTTCCTTGACGCGGGAAAGGGAGCCGTAGTCGGGGTAGGAGGAGACTTTGAAATACACGGAACCATCGGCGGCGCGGTAGGCGTTACCTTTTTCCATGAGCACCTCAATCATGGAGACCTGTTCGCGAATGAAGCGCGGGTCGGCGGCACGGGGCTCTTCGTGCGGAGGAAGGCAGTTCAGTTCTTTGCAGTCGGCGTGGAATTTATCGGTCCACTGTTTCGTCACTTCGGCGAGCGGGCGGCCTTCTTCGCGGGAGCGACGAATGGTTTTGTCGTCCACGTCGGTGAGGTTGCGGACGTGTTTGACCTTGTCGGCGCCGAACTCGAGTTCGAGCAAGCGGCGGAGGAGGTCGTTGACCACGAAGGTGCGAAAGTTGCCGATGTGCGCGGCGGCATAGACGGTCGGTCCGCAATTGTAGAAGCGGAAGATGCCGTCGGGTTGCGCGGGCTTGAGTTCGCGGGTCTCGCGGGTGAGCGAGTCGTGGAGCTTGATGGCCATGAAAGAGGGAAGGTGTTAACAGGGTTTATCGGCGGGCGGAAAGGTGAAAAACGTGTGGCTGTGGCCCGGTCGTCGTGTTTGGGTGGGGCTTTCGTATGTCGTCCTACCAACTCGATTTGACCCATCGTCCGCGTCGTCTCCGCCGGAATGCCACGGTGCGCTCCCTCGTTGAGGAAACTGTCCTGCGTCCGGCCGATTTCATCGCGCCGCTCTTCGTGGTGGACGGCAAGGGGGCCCCGGAGCCCATCGCCTCCATGCCGGGCGTGCTGCGCTACAATGTCGCCGATCTCGTCAAAGAATGCCGTGCGCTGGCCAAGCTGGGCGTGCCGGCGGTGGCGCTGTTTCCGAAGCTGGACAAACGATTCAAGAACGACGCGGGCACTGCGGCGTTGGATGCTGATGCACTCATCTTGCGTGCCGTGCGCGCCGTGAAGAAGGCGTTGCCCGAGTTGGTGGTCATGACGGACATCGCGCTCGATCCTTACACCACGCATGGCCATGACGGCGTGCTCACGGCCAACGGTCAGGACGTGGCCAACGACGCCACGGTGGAGATTCTGGCGAAGATGGCGGTGCTGCACGCGCAGGCGGGCGTGGATTTTGTGGCGCCCTCGGACATGATGGATGGCCGCATTGGCGCGATCCGCCAGGCGTTGGATGCGGCGGCGTTTACGAACACGGCCATCATGGCGTATTCGGCGAAGTTTGCCTCGGCCTATTACGGACCGTTCCGCGATGCGGTGGGCAGCGCGGCGGCGGCGGGCACGCGGAGCTTGGATAAACGCACGTATCAACTCAACCCGGCCAATCGTCGCGAGGCGCTGGCCGAAGTCGCGTTTGATGAAGCCGAGGGCGCGGACATTCTTATGGTGAAACCGGCCGGTGCGTATCTGGACATCATTCGCGATGTGCGTGAGGCGACCAAGAAACCAGTCGCTGCCTATCAGGTTTCGGGTGAATATGCGCAGATCCAAGCGGCTGCCCAGCTCGGCTGGCTGGACCTCGCACGCACGCGCCACGAGTCATTATTGGCGATCAAGCGCGCGGGCGCGGACATGATCCTTACTTATTTCGCGAAAGAGATGGCGGCGGAATTAGGAAAGTAGCGCAGGCTTCCAGCCTGCTTCTGAAGACGGATGCAGGCTGGAAGCCTGCGCTACTTCATAAAAAAAGGCGGCTCCGTTTGGAGCCGCCTTTTGCGTTTAGAATCTGAACCGAAACTCAGCGCTTTTTCTTTTTGGCTTTGGGTTTCTCGTCCTCGTCGTCATCCGAATCGTCGTCGTCGGACTCTTCGTCCTCGTCGTCATCATCGTCATCGCCGCCGGCTTTTTTCTTTTCGCCGTCGTCGTCATCGCCGTCCTCGTCGTCCTCGTCCCACTTGAGGGAGGAGTCGCCTTCGAGGGATTTCTCGTCGTCCTCGTCGAGTTCGGGCAGGTCTTCGTCGTCGATGTCTTCGTCGCCCTTGCCGGCGCGTTCTTCGCCTTCTTCTGTTTCCCAGCCGGCGGGGACGTAATCAAGAATGGCGCTGAGCTCGTCGAAGGTGTGGATGGCTTTGCCTTCGATGAAACTGGTGTTCTGGTCTTCGCGGATCTCGTCCTCGACTTCGTCAACGGTGAGCTTCGACTCGAAGTCGAAGATGTCATTGAGCATCTTCACGCGGCAGCGGGTGAGGTGGTCGAGGAGGTCGGCGTAGGGGCCGTTTTCCTCGTCGAGGATATCGGCCAGGCCGAAGAGTTTTTCTTCGGATTCGAAGAAGGAATCTTTCACGCGCTTGAGGCGCACGCGCTGTTCGCCGGCTTCTTTCTCGATGCGGAAGGCGATGAAGGCGGCTTCCATGATGTCCTGGTCAAAACCGTAGTCGCGCAAAGGTTCGACGAGCTCGATGAGGTGGGCCATCTGGCGCGGATCGATGATGCTCAGGCCATCGACGTCCCAGCGGATGGAGTCGCTGACTTCGTCGACCCACCAGTTGTGGTCTTCACCGAGACGAATAATGCACCAATCAAGAGTTGCGGAGGATTTTGCCATGACAATTTTTCAGGGATTGGTCGGAGCAAAGAACGCGCGCGGTGATGGAGTCAAACCGCGAAAACAACTTTCGTAAAAAGTTTTTGGGAACGGCGTTCCCTTCGCTGGTGCGGCCAAAAATTCGGCGCGCAGCCTGCGACCGGGCCTCTTAATAACAAGCACAAAAAACAGGTCTGGCCCGGGGGCGTCTTTCCGGGGTGCTCTTGATTTTTGTTCAGCGGTTCCCAGTGTCGCGTGCATCTATGGATTTTCTCTATGAGAAGGTTGCGCGTCCCCTCTTGTTTCGGATGGATTCCGAGCATGCTCACGAGGTGGGCGTCAACGCGCTTGCACTGCTCGGCCGGCTGACCCCGGTGTGCCGTTTGATGGAGGCGTGCAACCGTCTTCCCTCCTCGAGCTACAAGCCGGTGGAGGCGTTCGGCCTCAAGTTCCCCAACGCCATCGGTCTGGCCGCGGGCTTCGATAAAAACGCCCGCGCTTGGGAGGCCGCTTCGGCGCTCGGTTTCGGCCACGTGGAGATTGGCACGGTCACGGCGCTCGCCCAGCCGGGAAATCCGAAGCCGCGCATGTTTCGTTATCCGGCGGAGGAGGCGGTGATCAATCGCATGGGCTTCAACAACGAGGGTTCCGAGGCGGTGGCCGCCCGCCTCGCGAAACAGCCGGGACCAGGCAAGCGCCGCATTCCCTTGGGCGTGAATCTCGGGAAATCCAAAGTTGCGCCGCTCGACGGTGCGGTGGCGGATTACTTGCAGAGTTTCGCGCGACTCGCGGATTTTGCGGACTACTTGGTATTGAACGTTTCGAGTCCGAACACGCCAGGCCTGCGCACGTTGCAGGACGAAAAGCCGCTGCGTGAGTTGCTGGGCGCGATTATGGCGGCCAACCGTGAGCGTGCAGCCAAGCGCGGGGGCGCGTTGCTGCCGGTGTTGCTCAAGATCGCCCCGGATCTCACCTGGCCGCAGATAGACGCGGCGTTGGGCGTGATCGCGGAATTTGGACTTGCGGGCATTATTGCCACCAATACCACGCTGGCGCGTCCGGGCTTTTTCTCCGGCGTGAACGAGATGGGAGGACTGAGCGGTCGTCCGCTGCGGAATAAATCCACGGAGATCGTGAAGTATATTTCGCGCCGGACCGATGGGAAGCTGCCGATCATCGGCGTGGGCGGAATCACCGACACCGAGTGCGCGGCCGAGAAGCTCGATGCCGGTGCGACGTTGGTGCAGGTGTATTCGGGCATGATTTATCGGGGCCCGTTTTTCGCCAAGCAACTGGCGTGGGGGGTGAGCGAGCGGCAGAAGCGGTAGCGCGACCAGCTCGTTTGGTTCGTCCTCTTTCTCGTAATCGTTCTCGTTCGTCAGTGGCTCGGGAAATCCGAGAGGAGAAGGAGAACGAGAAAGAGTAAGAGAACGATAGGATCAGCCGTAGTTGCGGCCGCTCAGATCGTCCAATCCCACGCCTGCATCTCCGCGGCTTCGCGAGATTCGACGGCTTGCTCCTTTTTGCGGCGCGAGCGAATGACGAGGTTCTCGTTTTTAAAATAGGCGATGCTGTTGGCCGGCACCGATTCCAAGATCCAGACGTTCGCGCCGATGATCGAGTGCGAGCCGATGCGCGTGTCGCCGCCGAGGATCGTGGCGTGCGCGTAGATGGTGACGTTGTCCTCGACGTCGGGATGACGTTTCACGCCCTTGATGGGATTGCCGTCGTTATCGACCTCGAAGGATTTCGCACCGAGGGTGACACCTTGGTAGATCTTGACGTGATTGCCGATGCGGGCGGTCTCGCCGATCACCACGCCGGTGCAATGATCGATAAAAAAATGCGTGCCGATCTGCGCGCCCGGGTGGATGTCGGTGCCGGTGCGTTCGTGGGCATACTCGGTCAACATGCGCGGCAGGATGGGAACGCCGAGCTTGTAGAGTTCGTGCGCGATACGCTGAAGTGAGATCACCAGCACGCAGGGGTAGGCGAGGATGATTTCCTCGACGCTGCGGGCTGCGGGGTCGCCGGAGTAGGCGGCCTGCACGTCCGTCTGGACGATCTTACGAACATCGGGCAGCCGTCCGAGCAACTGCATCGCCAATGCTGCCGCGCGCGCGGTTGGGTTGGCATCGTGGGCGTGGCGCAGCGATTTTTCGATGTTGTTGGCCAGGCTCGCATGGACGGAGTGCAGCCGCGTGGCGGTAAAGGCGGGAACGTCCTGTTTGCTCAGCGACTTCTGCTCAAAGAAGCCGGGGAACAACAGGTGCATGAAGTCGGACGCGAGCCGGTTGACCGCTTCATCGGACGGGAGGTTGATTCCGTCGAGGTGGTTGATGCCACCTTCGGTTTCATACGAGGCGAGAAGGGCTTTCGTGATGTGGTCCAACGTCATGGATGGTCGGGACATTCCACGTGACCGTCGGTCGGGTCAAATCCAGATGCCGGGTATTGCGCCCTTTCCGCGGCTTCCGTTAATGCTAATCACTCCATGGCCCTGCTTGCTCAAGGTATCGATTATTTCGGTGCGGACGGTTTTCCGGTCACGGCACGCCGCGTGCGGACGGAGCCGGGTGGGCGGCCTTCGCATCCGCACGATGTGACCGAGATGGATCACTATCACGATTTTTGCGAACTCGTGCTCGTGCTGAGTGGACGCGGGCGGCACGTGTTGGAAGGCGAGTCGTTTCCCGTCTCGGCGGGCAACGTGTTCGTCGTTCAAGGCCAGCAAGTTCACAGCTTCCGCGATCGCGACGGTCTGGTGCTCGTCAATGTGATGTATGATCCCCTGCGCCTGCCGCTGCCGGTGGGCCTGTTGCGCCGACTGCCCGGCTACAGCGCGCTCTTCATGCTGGAGCCCACATTTCGCAGCGCTCACCAATTTTCGAGTCGCCTGCAGTTGGACCGTGAGGACCTCGGCACCGCCGAGGCGCTGGCCGAACGCATCGAACAAGAGTCGGTCGATACGCGCCCCGGCCACGAGGCGGTTTTGCTGGGGCTGCTGATGGAGCTGATGGTTTTTCTTTCACGTCGCTACGGCGAAAGTGAGGTGCGCGAGAGCCGCGCCTTGCTGGAAATGGGTAAGTTGATCAGCACGCTCGAACAGCGCTATCATGAGCCATGGACGCTCGCGCAAATGGCCCGCGTGGCGCATCTGTCGCGCACGAGTCTCCTGCGCGTGTTTCGCCAGGCCACCGGCAAGTCGCCCATTGATTACCTTATCGGCCTGCGCATCGAGGCGGCCAAACGCCTGCTTCGGCAAAGTGATCGAACCATGACGGATATCGCGCTCGAGGCTGGCTTCGGCGATAGCAACTACTTCGCCCGCCAGTTTCGTCTGGTCACCGGGCGCACCCCGACGGCCTTCCGTCGCGGGGTGGGCGGGTCTGATCGTCCTGCGTAGCCGCGAGCGCCAGCGAGTGGTTCGTTCGGCGCCGGAACCACTCGCTGGCGCTCGCGGCTACCGAAAAGCACGGGGAAGATTCCTGTCCTTTTGTGCTAATGGGGCTCCGATAATGGTCTTTTTGTGAAGGCGCCGTTCCTCGCTTCCTGCTAAGGTTAACGTCTCCCAATCCCCATGTTTCTCCTCGGACTCGATCTCGGCAGCTCTGCTGTCAAAGCCTCTCTCCTCGATGCCGCCACCGGTCGCGTCGTTTCCGCCGCGCAATCGCCGCAACACGAGATGCCCATCTCCGCTCCACATCCCGGCTGGGCCGAGCAGGACCCGGCGATGTGGTGGGAGCACACTGCGCACGCTATTCGCGCCGCCTGCGCCGGACACGACGCCTCCAAGATCGCCGCCATCGGCATCTCCTACCAGATGCACGGCCTCGTGACCCTCGACGAACGCAATCAGCCCGTGCGCCCGGCGATCATCTGGTGCGACAGCCGCGCCGTCGAAACGGGAGCGCAGGCTTTCGCCGAACTCGGTGCCGACGCCTGCCTCGGTCGCCTGCTCAATTCGCCCGGCAACTTCACCGCGTCGAAGCTCCGCTGGGTTCAGCAGAACGAGCCCGCCCATTTCGCCCGTATCCAAAAAATCATGCTGCCGGGCGACTACCTCGCCCTGCGTCTGACCGGCGAGGCGCAGACCACCGCCTCCGGTCTGTCCGAAGGCACACTCTGGGATTTTTCGACGGATTCGCCCGCCGATTTCCTGCTCAAGCATTGGGACCTCGACCGCGCGCTCCTGCCCGCGCTTACCCCGACCTTTGGCAAACAAGCCGGCGTGCTCGCCTCGGTGGCCGCCGAGCTGGGACTGCCCGCGGGCATCCCGGTGGCCTATCGTGCCGGCGACCAGCCCAACAACGCCTTTTCGCTCAACGTGCTCAACCCCGGCGAAATCGCCGCGACCGGCGGCACTTCGGGTGTCGTTTACGGCGTGACCGACAAGCTCGCCTACGATCCTCAGAGCCGCGTCAACGGCTTTGCCCACGTCAACCACACGGCGACCGATCCGCGTATCGGCGTGCTCCTCTGCATCAACGGCACCGGCATTCTCTATGCTTGGTTGCGCCGCACGCTCGGCGGCCAGTTGAGCTATCCCGAGTTGAACGCACTCGCCGCTGCTGTGCCTGCCGGCAGCGAAGGTCTGTCCGTGTTACCCTTCGGCAACGGCGCCGAACGCATGCTGGGCAACCGCCGCATCGGTTCGCAGTGGAGCGGACTCGACTTCCTTCGCCATACGCCCGGCCACTTGGCTCGCGCCGCGCAGGAAGGCATCGCGTTTTCCTTCAGTCACGGCATCGCCGGCATGAAGGCGGCCGGACTCACGCCCGCGAAGATCCGCGCCGGCAACGCCAATCTTTTCCTCAGCCCCGTCTTCCGCGACACGCTTGCCGCCACGCTCGGCGTGAGCATCGAGCTCGTTCGCACCGACGGAGCCGCCGGTGCCGCCCGCGGAGCCGGACTCGGCGCTGGTATTTACAAGAAGCCCGCCGATGCCTTTGCCGGCCTCGAAGTCATCGAGACCATCAATCCCAATCCCGCGCTCGTCGGCCCCTGCCAGGAAGCCGCCGCCCGCTGGGAGTCGGTTCTCCAAAAGGCAATCGCCTGATTAGGTTCACCACGAAACACACGAAATACACGAAAAGAAAACCACTCCGCCTTTCGTGTATTTCGTGTGTTTCGTGGTTATTAATTCCTGCGTCCCGTAACTTCACTTTCCCTCCAAATCCCATGTCCACCCAAGTCACCACCGGTTCCAAGACCTACTTCCCGAATATCGGTCGCATCGCCTTTGAAGGCGTCGATTCCACCAATCCGCTCGCGTTCCGTTACTATGACGCCAACCGCGTCGTCGCCGGCCGCACCCTCGAAAGCTGGCTGCGCTACGCCGTTTCCTACTGGCACAGCTTCTGTGGCAACGGCGCCGATCCGTTCGGCGCGCCCACCCGCCCGATGCCCTGGCTCACCGCCGCCGACCCGATTCAGCGCGCCAAGGACAAGGCCGACGCCGCCTTCGAGTTCATCACCAAGATCGGCGCTCCCTACTACTGCTTCCATGACACCGACATCGTGGACGAAGCCGACACCACACTCGCCGAGTTCGAGAAACGCATGGGCGTCATCGTTCCCTACCTGAAGGAAAAGCAGGCCGCCTCCGGCGTGAAACTCCTCTGGGGCACCGCCAATCTCTTCAGCAATCCGCGCTTCATGAACGGCGCGTCCACCAACCCCGAGTTCTCCATTCTCGCCCGCGCCGGCGGCCAGTTGAAGGGCGCGATCGACGCCACCATCGCCCTCGGCGGCGAAGGCTACGTGTTCTGGGGCGGCCGCGAGGGCTACCTCACGCTGCTCAACACCGACATGAAGCGCGAACGCGAGCACTTCGCCCGCTTCCTCACCATCGCCCGCGACTATGCGCGCGCCCAAGGCTTCAAAGGCAAGTTCTTCATCGAGCCCAAGCCCTGCGAGCCGACCAAGCACCAGTATGACTTCGACGCGGCGACCGTCATCGGCTTCCTGCGCGAGTTCAACCTCCTCGGCGACTTCGCCCTCAACATCGAGGTCAACCACGCCACGCTCGCCGGCCACACCTTCCCGCACGAGTTGCAGGTCTCCGCCGACGCCGGTCTCCTCGGCAGCGTCGATGCCAACCGCGGCGACGTGCAGAACGGCTGGGACACCGACCAGTTCCCGATCGACCCGCTCGAACTCACCGAAGCCATGATGGTCATCATCAAGGCCGGCGGCTTCACCCACGGCGGCGTCAACTTCGACGCCAAGATCCGCCGCAACTCGACCGACATCGAAGACCTCTTCATCGCCCACGTGCAGGGTATGGACGCGTTCGCCCGCGCCGCCATCGCCGCCGAGAAGGTCCTCACCAAGTCCGAGATCCCCGGCCTCGTGAAGGCTCGCTACGCCTCCTTCGATTCCGGCAAGGGTAAGGACTACGAAGACGGCAAGCTCTCGCTCACCGATCTCCACAAGATCGCCCACGAGCAGGGCGAGATCACCCCGAAGAGCGGCAAGCAGGAGCTCTACGAGAGTATCCTCCTCCGCCATATCTGAGGTTGATTTCGAAACGGACGACACGGAGGTCGTCCCTCCCGCAAAAACCCGCATCGTCACTGGTGCGGGTTTTTTATTGGGGTGGGCTGTCGATCTCGCTTGAGCTCCTGGCTCTGCGGTGGATTCCGCGTTTGCGAGGTGACGCTTTTCGGATGGGCGTGCGGGCGCGGTCTCCGGTGCGCGGGCGAAAGCTCCGCCCGTTAACGTGCCCGCCGTTTCGGTGCTAGAGTGCGGCGTTCGCATTCCTCGCACCCATGGACTCCGCCTCTCGCAACGATTTTCTGGTTCACGACGCCGCTCTCGTCGAGCCCGCGCGTCCGTGGGTGTTCACGCGACCGACTGCCAAGACCGGCTGGATCAGCTGGCTCACCACGGTGGATCACAAGCGCATCGGTCTCCTGTATGGCGCGGCCGCGTTGTTCTTCTTCGCGGTGGGCGGCTTCGAGGCGATCCTCATCCGGCTCCAACTCGCGATACCGAACAACACGCTGCTTTCGCACCAGCTCTACAACGAGCTGTTCACGATGCATGGAACGACGATGATTTTCCTCGCGGTCATGCCGCTCAATTCGGCGTTCATGAACTACATCATGCCGCTGCAAATCGGGGCGCGCGACGTGGCGTTTCCGCGCCTCAACGGATTCGCGTTCTGGGTGTTTCTGGCCGGAGCGATCATCATCAACCTTGGCTGGTTCCTCCGATCCGGATCGCCCGATCAAGGCTGGTATGGCTACGCCCCGCTTACGGAAAACGCGTTCTCCAACCAGTTCGACCGCGATGTCTCGACCGACCTCTGGATCGTGGGGCTGCAGGTGCTCGGAGTTTCGTCGATCATCGGTTCGCTCAACTTCATCGCGACGATCATCAACCTGCGCGCACCCGGGCTGACGATGATGCGGCTGCCGGTGTTCACTTGGATGACGCTGGTCACGTCTTTCCTGATCATCCTCTCGTTTCCCTTCATCACCATCGCGCTGGCGGAGCTGATGATGGACCGGATGTTCGACACGGCGTTTTTCGACGTCGCGCGCGGCGGATTGCCGATCCTGTGGCAGCACCTGTTTTGGATCTTTGGACACCCGGAGGTTTACATCCTGATCATGCCGGCGTTCGGCATCATTTCGGAGGTGATCCCGACCTTCGCGCGCAAGCCGCTCTTTGGTTATCCTATCGTGGTGTTTTCCGGCGCGTTGATCGGCTTCTATGGTTTCACCGTGTGGGCGCATCACATGTTCACGACGGGCCTGGGCAACGTGGGCATGGCGGCGTTTGCGCTCACCACGATGACGATAGCTGTGCCGACCGGGGTGAAGATTTTCAACTGGATCGGCACGATCTGGGGTGGACATCTCCAACTGCGCACACCCTTGCTGTTCGCCCTCGGGTTCATCTGGATGTTCATGATCGGCGGGTTTTCCGGTGTGATGCATTCGGCCTCGCCGGCCGACACGCAGCAAAACGACACGTATTTTGTGGTCGCGCATTTTCACTACGTGCTGATCGGTGGCACGCTGTTCGCGCTGCTCGCGGGCATGCATTATTGGTTTCCGCTGATCTTTGGCCGGCGACCGTTGCAAGGCTGGGGCCGGGTGGCGTTTTGGATCACCTTCGCAGGATTCAATCTCACGTTTTTCCCCATGCATTTCCTCGGAATGAACGGCATGCCGCGGCGCGTGGCGGTCTATGACGGCAACATGGGGCTCAACACGGCCAACTTGGTTTCGACCATCGGCACGTTTGTCCTCGCGGCGGGTTTGGGCGTTTATTTCGCGACGCTGTTGGCGAGCTATTTCAAGGGCGAACGCACCATCCGAGACCCGTGGGATGCGCGCACGTTGGAGTGGTCGGTGCCCACGCCTCCGCCGGAGTATAATTTCCCCGAGATCCCCCGCGTGCACGCCCGCGACGAACTTTGGCACCGCAAATACAACCAGGAGCGCGCCGAGCGGGAGCAACGCTCCGATGCGGACGAGATGGCACGCGAAGGCATTCACATGCCGGACCAGTCTTGGTTCCCGTTCATCACGGCGATGGCCATGCTGGTGGCCGGAAGTTTCTACGCGAATCATCACATGCCTGGGGCCATGGCCGCCGCTGCGGTGATGTTTTGTAGCATTTATTGTTGGGCGCTGGAAGGCCCCGGCGGCTACACGATCCAGCCCGAAAAGCGTTGAGCCGGCCGGATCTCGTTGAGCCCTGGCCACTGGAAATTTCGTAATCGCCCGCAAGGTCGTTAAGTTCTTTCCATTCGTTTTTTCCCTGCGTGGACGACTGGTGCGGTTTTTTGGAGGGCATCGGTTGATAAAAGAGAGAGGCGGCAATTATTTTTACCAGAGCCCCTCTTGGCCAATCCCAGCCAACCGGTGCAGCGGATCGCACGATCCTGTAATCCAATGATCTTAAGCAAGCTTACGCGGATTTTTAAGTCCCGCTACGGATCATTCCTCCTGTTCTTGGCCGTAGTGCCCGTCCTGCGTGACGCATCGTCTGCGTCGACCATTCCATCCGACGATATTGTGGGGATGAATCTTGCGGAACTGGTGCAGGTGAAGATCTCCCCCTTCGACGTTTCGACGGCGCTGGACCAAGGCTACCGGGCCTCGAATTCCGTGTCCGCCTCGCGCTTCGACACGCCGATCAAAGACCTGCCCTTCGCCATTCAGGCCTTCACCGAGTCCTTCATCGAGGATCAGCAGCCGGTGGATATTTTCGACGTCGTCAAATACTCGCCGGGCGTCACTTACCGCAGCAACGATTTCAACGAGGGCAACGCCAACGTCGCCATCCGCGGTTTCGCCGTCAGCGGCACTCAGGGCAATGTGCAGATCCTGCGCGACGGTTTTCATGGTCCGTCGATCTTTGACTTCACCAACATCTCCCGGGTGGAAGTCGTGAAGGGCCCCTCGTCGTTTCTCTACGGCCAGGTCGCTCCGGGCGGCATCGTCAACATCATCACCAAGAGTCCGCAGTCCGAGTTCTCCGCCACCGCCACGACCACCTACGGTTCCTACGACCAATACCGGTTCGAGGCCGACATCACCGGGCCGATCACGAACAAGCTCTTCTACCGTCTGGCGACTTCCTACGACGAGGACATCCACTACTGGGACCCCTACGACGCCCATTCCTACGACATCGCGCCGTCGCTGCTCTGGCAACCCTCCGAGCGGCTGAGCATCTCGCTCAAATACGAATATTTTAAGAAGATCGAAGAGCCCCAGGTCATGCAGAAGCCCGGCTACGGCACCCAGATCGGGGCCGTGCCGACTCCCGGCGATCCCAACCTCTCGGGCGTCGATGTGCCCGGACTGCCCGACAACTGGAACAGCATGTCGGATATCGATTATCGGCATAGCCGCACCGAGAGCGTCAGCGTATGGGCCGACTTGAAGGTCAACGATCACTGGGATCTTCGCACGGGGTTCTCCCATACGGATTACTCGGTGGACGCGCTCTTTTCCGGCAACTTTGGCATGGCCAACAACGCCACGTTCTTGCAGGGCCGTCGTTTACGACGTCAGACTTACACCAACGAGGATGACACCTACGAGTCCCAAGCCGTCGGCAAGTATCAGTTTGAGCACATGAGCCTGCGCCTGCTCCTTGGCGCCCAGTATTCTGCCCGCTCGTTTGAAGCCTTGGCCGGGCAGGCGCCCAACGACCCGGCGCTCGGCACCATCCCGACCGCCTCGCCGCTCCCGCTTTGGGATCTTCGCGATCCCTCCACATGGAATCGCGCCGTCTCCATTCCGATTTCGGCGCTCACCGAAAGCCCGTCCAACCGGTTTGCCGAATTCGACGATCGTGCCGTTTATGGCGGCGCGACCTTCGGCTTTTTCGACGACCGGCTGCTGGTGCTCGCCGGCTGGCGTAAAACCATGACCGAGAGTGTGAACACCGACCGCATCAGCGATACCGAGTCCACCATCGAGGCGAGCCGGCTCACTCCCCAATACGGCGTGCTGGCCAAGGTCACCCGCGGCTTCTCGCTCTTTGCCTCCTACGCCGAGTCCTTTGTCCCCGGCGCGCAACCGCTGATCGTGAACAACGTGGCGGCCGGACCGGCGGCCCCGACCACGGGCCAGGGCTTCGATACGGGTTTGAAATTCGACCTGTTTGACGGGCGCGTCTCGGGAACGCTCACCTACTTCGACGTTCGCAACCAAAACATCATAAACGATCTCGTCTCGCTCGATCCGAGCACCGGCTCGTTGTTGATCACCAGCGTCCAAAGCGGCGAGCAACGCTCCCGCGGCGTCGAGCTCGACACCACGCTTTCGCTGACTCCCAACTGGCAGCTCTACTTTTCCTACAGCTACATGGACGCGCGCATCGTCGAGTTCAGCGGCCGGGACGAGGCCATTCTCGCCCAGGACCCCGCCACGCTCAACGCCGCCGAGCTGGCCAATTACAAGAACGTCAGGCGCTTTCATGGTGCTCCGCTCCAGATGAGCGCGCCGCACCTGGCCAACCTCTGGACACGCTATAATTTCACGAACGACGGACTCCGGGGCCTCTATGTCGCCGGTGGCGTCAACTTCGTTTACGATCAGACCCTGCTCCCCGACACCCCGGAATCTGCCCACCAGACCTATACGCTTTTCGGTGCGACGATCGGCTACATGTGGAAATGGAAGGGACGACCCATGAGCCTGTCTCTCACTGGAAAAAACCTCACCGACGAATACTACCGCCCGTCGCAAAGCTCACGCGCCCGCCCTCGCGAGTTTCTCCTGACGTTTAAGGTCAAATTTTGAACGTCCGTCCGAAGAAGCCTCTTTCGCCGCTTGCTCGATTCACGTCCGCGATTCGAGAAGTGATTGTTCGTATCCGGACGCCGACGACGTCGCGCCCCGCCATGGCCGCCGAGGGCGGCGGCCGCACTTTATACCGAAGCCTGGCCTTGGGCGTCCTCTTGTTCCTGCTGTTGCAGCCTTTGACGATTGTCAGCGGCGCGGCTCCATCCGCGGAAACCCCGAATCGGGTCAAGGTGGCCTTCATCCGGAACTTTGCGCACTATGTGGCATGGCCGGACAACCCCGCCGATTTGAACACGCCTTGGCGCATCGGCATTCTGGGCAAAGACCCCTTGGGCGAAGTGATGGAAAAATTGCTCAAGGGGCGGACCGAGCGGGACAGAACCTTTGAGGTTTACCAAGCCGACTCGCTGGCCGCGTTGCCGCCCTGCCAGATCATTTATATCACCTACCGGGATGCCGCTCTCCGCCGCGCCGCGTTGGCCGCACTCCAACAGAAGCCGGTCCTCACTGTCGGTGACGCCTCCACGTTTCTTCAGGAAGGCGGGATTATCCGGTTCGATGTCGGTGAGCGCATGCGAATGAGCATCAACCTCGACCAGGCCCGCGCCGTCTCCCTCAACATCCCGACGCAAATGCTGGAAGTCTCCACCGAGGTGGTGGAAAACGGCCGGGTCCGCAAAGTGCGGTAGTGTGGTCGGTCTGCCAGAGTAGCGCAGGTTTCCAACCTGCTTCTGAAAACCAAGGCATGCAGACTGGAAGTCTGCGCTACTCGACGTTTTGCGTTCACCACACTAGCCGACGCCGCAAACCCTCAAACCGGACGGGGTGGGCATTCGTTCAGCAAGAGCCAGTAGAGACCGAGCTGCCGGACCGCCGTGGCGAACTCGTCGAACTCGACGGGTTTTTGGATATAGCTGTTGGCCCCCAGATCGTAGCCCTGGATGAGGTCCACCTCCTCTTTCGACGAGGTGAGGATGACCACGGGCAGCCGTCTGAGGCCGGGATGGGAGCGGATGAACTTCAATACCTCCAGCCCGTTGATCTTGGGCAGATTCAGATCGAGCAGCGTGACGGTCGGCAGTTCGTTTTCGGCTTCTGCGACGGTGCCCTTTAGGTATTCGATCGCGGAGGCGCCGTCGTAAACCACGGCGAGTTCGTTGGTGATGCCGTTGTCCTTGAAGGCGCGTTGGGTGAGGCGCACGTCATCGGGATTATCTTCGATGAGCAGTATGGTTTTGTTTTTCATGGGGATTATGGAGACAGGGTGAAATAAAACGTGGCGCCCTTGGCGGGGCTGCCTTCGGCCCAGACCAGGCCGCCGTGGCGGTGGATGATGCGTTGAACGGTCGCGAGGCCGATGCCGGTGCCGGGAAACTCCCCGGAGGTGTGGAGGCGCTGGAACGCGTTGAAGAGTTTGTTGGTGAACTCCGGGTCGAAGCCCACTCCGTCGTCTCGGACGAAATAGGCGGGGCCGGATTCGGTCATGGTGCGCCCAAACTCGATGTGGGCGAAGGGTTGCTTGCCGGTGAACTTCCAGGCGTTGCCCAAGAGGTTTTCCATCACGGACCGCATGAGCCCGGGATCGGCGTTGGCGGTGAGGTCGGGCTCGATCACGAGCGAAACGGATTGATCGGGGTGTTCGCTGCTCAATTCGGCGGCGATGGTCCTGGCCATCGCGCTGAGATCGATGGTGGTGCGGCGGAGTTCGGTGCGGCTGACCCGGGCGAGGTTGATCATGTCGTCGATCAACTGGCCCATCCGCAGGCTGGCGGCGCGGATGGTCATCACGTTTTCGATGGAGGCGGCGTCGAGTTTGCCACGGTTGTCTTCCAGGAGGATGCGGCTGAAGCCATTGATGCTGCGGAGCGGTGTGCGCAGGTCGTGCGAGACGGAGTAGCTGAACGCCTCCAGCTCTTTGTTGGCCTGTTGCAGCATGGCGGCGCGTTGCACCAGCTCCGTGTTCAATTTCACGATACGGTCCTCCGCGCGTTTTCGCTCGGTGATGTCGATGAGGCTGAGGAACACCGTGCCTGAACCGCGTTGAGCCGGGAAGGACATGGCGAGCAGCACGTGAATGTCGTTTCCTCGCGGGGTGTTTAGTTTCACCTCCGCCTGGTCGATGGCTTCGCCTTGGGTGAGGGCGAGCAGTTTCCTTGCGAAGGTGGGCAACGTGTCGGGCGTGGCGAAAATCGTTTCCATGGACACCATCATCTCGGCCTTATCCCGGGCGGAGAACATCGCCAGGGTCCACCGATTGACGTCCAGGATCTTCACGCTCCTCAGCGCTTGGACGACGAAGTCCGGGTGATCGCGGAAATACCTCTCGAAGTCGGTCACCCCGTCGGAGCGGAGCCGGTCGATGGAGTGGATGACGTCCGTCCAGTCTTGCTGCCAGATGGAGACGGGCACGGTTTCGTAAATGGTGCGGAAGCGGTCCTCGCTTTGGGCCAGTTCCTGGGTGCGGCGCAGGACGCGTTGCTCCAGTTCGTCGTTGAGCTGGCGGATTTCCTCCTGGCTTTGGCGATACTCGATGACGACACCGGTCAAATTGGCCAACGACTGGATCAGCTCGATGTCGTTCGCGGACGGAGCGCACGGTTCGCGGTGGTAGATGGCGAAGGTGCCGACCACCTGTCCCTGCCGGTCGAGGATGGGCTGGGACCAGCAGGACTCCAACCCGGCTTTGGCGGCAACGTCGCGATAGGCGGTCCAATACGGGTGGGTTCGGACGTTCTCCACGATCACGCATTCCCCCGTGTAAGCGGCGGTGCCGCAAGAACCCGCCGCCGGCCCGATCTCGATGCCATCAATGGCCTCGTTGTAAAACGGAGGCAGGCTGGGCGCGGAGCCGTGCCTCAAATGCCGCCTTTCCGCGTCGAGCAGCAGGATGGAGCCGATCATGTGGTCCTGATCCCCTTCGATTCCACGGACGATCAGGTCGAGAATGTCCGGCAGCGGCTCGCCGCGTATGAGCTTTTCCAGGACGAGGGCGCGCATGCGTTCGCGGGTCTGCAGCTTCTTGATCTCGGTGATGTCGGTCATGACCGAGCGGCTCATCACGAAGTTGCCGGCCGCGTCCGTGATCGCCGTGGCGCTGATGAGCACCGGCAATTCCCGGCCGTCTTTTCGCACCAGGCTGACCTCGGCGTTATGGAAGAAACCGGTGCTCTTTAACTGTGGGAAACGGGTCTCGAAGGTTTTCGCCCCCTCGTGCGTCAGCAGATCGCTAAACTGCATTTTGGCGATCACCTCCTCGGGGCGGTAGCCCAGCCATTCCAGCTCGGTTTGGTTCATGCGGACGATGAGGCCGTTCTCGTCCAGCGAGTGGTAGCCGCAGGGCGCGTGGTCGTAGAGGTCCATGATCTCGGCCGCGGATTTTCGCAGCGCCTCTTCCGCATGGTTACGTGCCGTGAGGTCATAAGTCATGCCGACGTAGCCGGTGATCAGGTTGAGTTCATTATGCAGCGCGGACACCGAGAACATCACGGGCACGCGGGTGCCGTCCTTGCGGATGAAGGTCCATTCGTGTTCCTCGGGCAGTCCCCGGCCGGGACGGGCGGTGAACACCTCGAAACCGGGGGAGATTGTTTCGCCCAATTCTTCCGACAGCGTCCGGGCGCGTTGCCTTAACTCCTCCGGGTCATGCCAGGCGATGGGTGTCTGCCGATCGACGATTTCGCCCGCCGTGTAGCCCAGCAGTCGTTCCGCCGCCGGATTGAAGCTGGTGACCACCCCGTCCGGGGTGGTGGAGATGATGCCGTAGGCGGCGTTGTCCACCATGGTCCGTTGGAGCTGGGTGATCTGGCGCAGGTCGATTTCCCGCCCTTGGATCGCATTCATCATGGCGTTGAAACCTTGGCCGAGCCGCGCGATCTCATCGGTGCCGGAAGCGGGCACGCGCCGGTGATAATCGGCCCGGAGGCGCACTTGTTCGACGGCGTCCGCGAGAGCCGCGATGGGGCGGACGATGGTTCGCTGGAACAGCATCAACACCCCGGGCATGACGCTGAGCAACACGAGCGCGCCCACCGAGAACAAGCGCAGGATCTGGTGGGTTTCGCGATTGAGCTGGTCCAGGCTCATGACGAGCCGCAAATGCGCGTCGTTGTTCAGGGCGCGAATCTGCTCCATGCTGTCGCGGTCGATGTAAACGCCATCGGGCCTGCGCGGAGGCAAGCGGTCGACGGGGGTGGAGGCACCATCATAGCCGGCCAGGAGCGTGCCGTCTTCCAGAACGATTTCCGCTTTCAGGATTTGCGGATTGGTCCGCAGCGTGGCGAGGACTTCATGGGCCCGGACGGGATCTTCAAAGGTCACCGCCGCTTCCACGCCGATGGCGACTAGTTGCGCGTAGGGTTCGATGATTTGCCGGGCGCGGTCCGGCTGGGTGATGCGTTCGAGAATCAACAGCGTCGCGGTCGCGACGGCAAAAGCCAGCAGAGCCGTCCCCCAGAGCACCACGGTCACTTTTTGGCGGATGTTCATTTCTCGCAACATGGAGGGTCTCTCAAATTGCGGAGGGTTCCGTTTTTGAACGCCGCCAGGGCGAGGCCGGCGCGGCGTTTTTCAATGATGCCGATGCGCCATGGCGACTCAGGAGGGAAAAATGTGTCGGTGAGCCTGACCATGATAATCCGTTTGGTAAGAGCTTCGTCGGCCCAGCCAAAAATCGCAAATTCGCCAAGCGTCGCGCCCGCGCGACGCGTTTCAGCTCGAGCGCGCAAAGCTGCATTGCCTAACGCGTCCGCGAACCTAGGGTGCGAAGCTTTTTATGACGAAATTCCGCCCCTGCATCGACCTCCACGACGGCAAAGTGAAGCAGATAGTCGGCGGATCGTTGCGCGATGATGGCGCGGGCTTGCGCGAGAATTTCGTGAGCGAGGAGAGCGCCGCCTCCTTTGCCGCCCGTTACCGGGCCGACGGGCTGACGGGCGGACACGTCATCAAGCTGGGACAGGGCAACGACGAAGCGGCGCGCGAGGCGCTGGCCGCCTACCCGGGCGGACTGCACATCGGCGGCGGTATCACCGCGGACAACGCGGAGGCCTGGTTGAACGCGGGGGCCAGCCATGTCATCGTGACTTCGTGGTTGTTCAGCGCGGACGGGCGCTTTTTGGACGACCGTCTCGATACGTTGAAGCGTCGCGTGGGCGCCGAGCGCCTGGTGCTCGACCTGAGTTGTCGCCGCACGGTCAACGGCTGGACCGTGGCGATGAATCGGTGGCAGACTTTGACCGACCTGCATGTGACGCCGCGGACGCTCGATCGATTGGCGGACAGTTGCGCGGAGTTCCTCATTCACGCGGCCGATGTCGAGGGATTATGCGGCGGCATCGACGCCGAGTTGGTCGCTTTGCTCGGCGGTTGGGGCAAGCGACCGATGACTTACGCGGGCGGTGTCGCCACAATGGACGATGTGCTTAAGGTCGAGCAGGCCAGTGGTGGAAAACTCGATCTTACAGTCGGCAGCGCGCTCGATGTTTTCGGCGGGCGCGGTGTGCGCTACGCCGACTTGGTTGCTTGGAACCGGCGGGTTTGAGCTGCGCGGGGTGACCGGCGTGGGCCTGGTAATTAGGTCGTGGCGGGCGCTTTCTTTTCGCGCCAGGCGCGCGCGGCCTCGATCACGATGGGCAGCACGGAGACAACGATGATCGCCATGATCACCAGGCCGAAGTTTTTCTTCACCACGGGTAAGTTGCCGAAGAAAAATCCGAGGTAGGTGAAGGCGTAGATCCAGACGAAGCCGCCAACCACATTGAACATGAAGAAGCGGCGGTAAGTCATCGCGCCGACGCCGGCCACGAATGGAACGAAGGTGCGCACGATGGGCACGAAGCGGGCGAGGATGATCGCACGACCGCCGTATTTCTCGAAAAAGGCGTGGGCGCGTTCGAGGTGTTTTTTGCGCAGCCAGATGGAGTCTTCGCGACGGAAAACAGCCGGGCCGATTTTGCTGCCGATCCAGTAGTTCAACGAGTCACCCAGAACCGCCGCGATGAACAGCAGGAATGCCAGCAGGTGCACACTGAGTCCGGAATCGGGCAGGGCACAGAGGGCGCCGGCGGCAAAGAGCAAAGAATCGCCGGGCAGCAGTGGCATGACCACCAGGCCGGTTTCCGCAAAAATAATCAGGAAGAGCACTCCGTAGGTCCAGATGCCGTAGTCGCGGATGATCTCCGCCAAGTGGCTGTCGATGTGGAGGATGAAGTCGATAAGCTTCTTGATCAGTTCAATCATATGGAGGGAGACAGGCAGTCGGCAGAAAAGGCGAAACCCGAGCACAAAAAAACAGGCAGTCTTTTGAACTGCCTGTTTTTTAAGACGAAAGATGTTTGAATCAGACGTCCGGCTTGGTCTTGCGGAGACCGGAGACGCGCTCGCCTTCTTTCCACTGGCCGCGTTTTTTGAGGATCGCGACGCGTTCGAAACGCTTCAGGACGTTGCGCTTGATGACGATGCCGGAGGCGCCTTGGAGACTTTTGTGCTGTGACATGGTATTAAAAAGAGATGATTTCGACTCGTTAAAGGGTCAGTTGCTAGGGGGCGTCTGTGCCCATGACAAGTATTTTTCTGCAACATGTTCGGCCTTTACGACGATCCACTCGGGAATCTGATAAGGGTGATGCGCGTGGACCCAGATTTGCAGGGCTTCCATTTGCGAGGGTAAGGCCTTGAGGGTCAGCCGGTATTCCTCGGATTTTTCCTGGGCGCCCTGCCAGATGTAGTGCGAGGTGATGGGGCCATCGACTTGCACGCATGCGGCCATACGTGCGGCGACGGCCGCCGCCGCGAGTTCGTCGGCTTGAGCCTTGGTGGGCAGGGTCGTCCAGGCGATCAGCATGCGTTAATCGCAATCAAGAGTCGGACGGCTGCAAGCTTTGGTCGGGGAAATAAACCCTTGACCGTCTGGAACGCGGTCTGTGCTATCGACCTTTTATCGCCGCCACCCACGCCTGACCATGAGAGACGACTACCTTAAAGAAGCCCACAAAGTCATTCCTGACGCCAATATTTTGATCAACGTGGTTTCCCGCCGCGTGAAGCAGCTCCGCCGCGGTCAACGCGCCTTGGTCGAGTCCCTTGAAAAATTGTCACCCGAGGATATCGCCCTGCGCGAGATCATCGAGGGTAAGATCACTTACCAAGAGGCCGAATCCGCCAAGTAACGGCGCTCACGGCGGGACCGCCCGCACGCCCACGGGTCATTCCGTGCCAAGCCGGGAATCGAGGCGGTCTTCGCAGACTTGCCCGATTGATTCCCTCGCTTCGCGCGGAGTGGCTTTTTTTATAGATTCTCATCGGGGTTTGACTCCCCTTGTCCACGTCCCCATGTCCGCCCAGAAAAAAGATTCCAAACGCTTCACGGAAGTCCGCAACGCGAAGGCGCTGCGCGATTACCATGTGGAGGAGCGTTTCGAGGCGGGCCTCGTTCTCCATGGCACCGAGGTGAAGGCCATCCGTGGCGGACGCGCGCAGATCAGCGATGCCTTCGGTAAATTCGAAAAGGGCGAACTGTGGTTGTTCAACGCGCACATCGACGAATACGCGTTCGGCAACATCAACAACCACGCCGCGCGCCGCACCCGCAAGCTGCTCCTTCACCGGCATCAGGTCCGCAAGATCGCGCAGGCGATGCAGGTCGGCGACCGCGTTCTGGTGCCGCTCCGCATGTATTTCAAGGAAGCGCTGGTCAAAGTGGAGGTTGCGATCTGCATCGGCAAACAGCTCCATGACAAGCGCGACGACCTGCGCAAAAAAGCCGAAATGATGGAAGTGAACAAAGCCCTTAAAGTCCGCCGCTCATGACCCAGCCCAACTCGTCCGTGACTGTCCGCGTGCCGGGCAGCACCTCCAACTGCGGCGCGGGCTTCGATACCTTGGGGCTGGCTCTTCAAGTTCACAATCGGGTCAGGCTGGTCCGCGAGAGCGGCGGGTCGCCCCGGCCCGCGCTGTCGGGCGACGGACGCGCCCAGGCGATGGTGGAGACGACGGCCGCGGCGTTTTTCGCGGCGGCGCGGATCCGGCCATTTGGCTTTTCGTATCAAATTTCTGGTGACGTTCCTCCCGCGCGCGGGCTCGGTTCCAGCGTCACGGTGATTGGCGGCGTGCTGGGCGGTTTGAATGCGCTTTCGGGTGTGGCGCTCTCCATGCATCAACTCGTGGCCATTGCCACGGCGATCGAGGGGCATCCCGACAACGCGGCGGCGGGTATTCTCGGCGGGTTCTGCATCGCGCGTTGTGATGCCGCGACCGGAGCCTATGTGGACACGGTGCGCGTGGAGCTGCCGCCCGAACTCGCATTTGTCGCCACCTCGCCCGACGTTGAAATGCTCACCAAGGAGTCGCGCGGCGTGCTGCCGGCGACCCTCCCGTATTTTGACGCGGTCAAGAGCATCAACAGCGCGGCTTATCTGGTCGCGGCGCTGGTCTCGGGTGAATACGAACGGCTGCGTCATGGGGTGACGGATTATATGCACGAACCGTATCGGTTGCCGCGCATTCCCGGTGGCCGGGCGGCGATCGCAGCGGGTGTGGACGCGGGCGCCTACACCGGATGGTTGAGTGGCAGCGGCTCGACGGTCTTGTGTGTCGCACCGCGTGTGAACGCGGATCAAGTTGCCCAAGCAATGCAGGCGGCGTTTACCGGCGTGGGCGTGACCAGCACGGCGCGCGTGCTGTCGGCTGACAACACGGGTTTAACCGTGGAGTGATTGGGTGGTTTCGCGAAGCGGCGAGGCGGTGTTGGCCGGCCAGTGTTTTTCAATCAGGCCTGCCAATTGCTGCCAGCGAAACGGCTTGGGCAAGATTGCTTTCAGGTGTGGGGGCATGCCGCTGTCGTCGTCATCGATCGCATGTCCCGTGATCAAGAGACAGGGCGGTGGGGCCGGGTGGAGTTCGCCCACTTTGCGGATGAGCTCGAGGCCGTTGCAATGCGGCATGTAGTAATCGGTCACCAAAACGCCGATGTTCAGCGTGGTGAGGACGTCCAACATTTTCAGCGGATTGCTGAAGGTGAGAATAGGGCAGTTGAAATATTCTCCGAGCAGGCGCCCCAGCAACTCGGTGAACGACGTCTCGTCGTCAACGATCACAATGGCTTTGCCGGCAGGTTTCTCCACGGTGTTCACCATGGGTGAGGGTGCTTCCGGGGCAAACGCAAATACTTGAGGGTGCATGATTGTCTTGGCCGGAGGGCTTGCGACGGTTGATCCTGTTTTCAGTCATGCTGCACATCGTCCTTTTTCAGCCCGAGATTCCTCAAAACACCGGTAATATCGGACGGATGTGCGCGCTGACGCGGTCGCGGCTGCATCTGATTCATCCGCTCGGTTTCGAGATCACCGACAAACATCTCAAGCGCGCGGGAATGGACTACTGGCACGCGCTCGACGTGCATCACCATGCGGACTGGGCGGCGTTCCGCAAAAGCGAAGCGGGGCCGAAACGGCTGTGGCTGTTTACCACGAAGAGCGTTCGTAGTTATTGGGGTGCGACGTTCACCGATGGCGACGGGCTGGTTTTTGGCAACGAGGGGCACGGCGCCCCGGAGTGGTTGCATGCGGAATTTGGCGATGACCGCCGGCTCACGATTCCGCACGCGAATCACGAATTGCGTTCCCTCAACCTGAGCACGGCGGCGGGCATCGCGTGTTACGAGGCGTTGCGACAGACGGGGCTGCTGGCTTAACGGTGGAAAATAAGAAACCTGCCGCCATGCCCGTCTCGCCGCGCGAACTCCCCATCTACGAACTCGAATCCTCGCTTGTGGCGAGCTTGCGGGCACAAGGTCGGCTGATCGTGCAGGCACCCACGGGCTCGGGCAAATCGACCCAGTTGCCGCAGATGCTGCACGCACACGGGTTTCTCGAAAGAGGCGAGGTGGTTGTTCTCCAGCCGCGCCGTCTCGCGGCACGCATGCTGGCCAAGCGTGTGGCCGAGGAAATGCGCTGCGATCTTGGAGCCGAGGTTGGTTATCAAATTCGCCTGGAATCGCGCGTTTCGGTTAAGACAAAAATTCGCTTCGTGACCGAGGGCATTTTGCTGCGGCAAATGTCATTCGACCCGGCGCTCAAGGGCATTGCGGCGCTCATCTTTGACGAGTTTCACGAGCGCCATCTCTACGGCGACATCTCGCTCGCGCGTGCATTGCAAATCCAACAGACGACCCGGCCCGATCTTAAAATCGTCGTCATGTCGGCGACTCTCGACGCGGTTGTCTTGAAAGACTATCTCGCGCCCTGCGACGTGCTCACTTCGCAAGGGCGCAGCTTTCCGGTAGCCGTCGAATACCTGCCGAAGGCGGTTAATTTCGACAAAGACAACGTGTGGGATGTCGCGGCTCGCGAGTGCGCGCGCGTGGCGGCGAAGACTTCGACGGGCGACTTCCTCGTGTTCATGCCGGGTGCGTATGAGATCAACCGCACGTTGCAGGCGCTGCAGGTTGAGCGCGACCTGCGTGACTTCGTGATTTTCCCGCTGCACGGCGAACTGCCACCCGAGCAGCAAGACCGCGCGGTGTCGCGCTACGATCAACGCAAGATCATCGTTTCCACCAACGTGGCTGAGACCTCGCTGACGATCGATGGTGTGACGGTGGTCATTGATTGCGGACTGGCGCGCGTAGCCCGCTTTGATTCCCACCGCGGCATCAACACGCTGCTCATCGAGAAGATCTCCATCGCCAGCGCCGACCAACGGGCGGGTCGCGCAGGCCGCACCGCGCCCGGTGTGTGCGTGCGTCTCTGGACGGAGCGTGAACATTCTCATCGGGCGTTGCAGGAACTGCCCGAAGTGAAACGCCTCGATTTGTCCGAGGTGGTCTTAACCCTGAAGGCGAGCGGCATCGATGATATCGCGGCGTTCCCCTGGCTCGAAAAACCCGAGCCCAAGGCGCTCGAACGCGCGGAGCTGTTGCTGACGGATTTGGGTGCCGTGGGTGGAAAACGCAGGGTTATCACCGACACGGGGCGGCGAATGCTGCGCTTCCCGGTGCACCCGCGTTATGCGCGCATGCTGTTGGAGGCCGATGCGCGGAGCTGCGTGCGTCCGGTGGCATTGATGGCGTCGCTCACCCAAGGGCGTTCGTTTTTGATGCGCGGCGTGCCGCGTGACGTGGAGGACGCTCGTGACGACGTGCTGGGCGAAGAAACGGAGAGCGACTTTTTTCTGTTGATGCGTGCGTGGCGCTACGCCGAGCAGAACAGTTATTCGGTCGATGCCTGCCGACGTCTCGGCATCCATGCGCAGGGAGCACGTCAGGTGGGGCCGCTATTCAAACAGTTTTTGGAAATCGCCGACAAGGAAGGGCTCGATACCCGGGAGACCTCCAATGACGAAACGCAGGTGCGCAAGTGCGTGCTCGCGGGTTTTTCCGACCAGCTCGCGAAGCGTCTCGATGGCGGCACGCTGCGTTGTGATCTCGTGCACAACCGGCGTGGCGTGCTCGCCCGGGAGAGTGCGATGCAAAAGGCCGCGTTGCTCGTGGCCGCGGAGATCAGCGAAGTCGAGGGACGAGGCGGCGAGGTCAGCGTGCTGATCTCGCAGGCGACCGCCATCGAGGAGCCGTGGTTAAAGGAGCTTTTCCCCGAGGATTACCGCGATGCGATCGGCGTCGTTTACGATGAATCCGCTCGTCGCGTGATCGCGCGGCGGGAAAGACGTTTTCGAGATCTGGTGTTGGAGGCAAAGTTGACGGCCGAGACACCTCCGGAGAGCGACGCGGCGTCGTTGCTCGCGCGCGAGGTGCTCGCCGGGAACATCACGCTCACCGAGTGGAACGAAAACGTGGATCAGTGGATCGTGCGCGTGAACCGGCTGGCGGAGTGGTTTCCCGAGTTGGAGGTCGCGCCGATCACGGAGGCGGACAAGGCCACTTTGATTGAGCAAATCTGCTATGGCAGCTACGGAGCGCGCGAGTTGAAGGACAAGCCGGTGATGCCGGCGCTCCGCGATTGGTTGCGACCGGAGCAACTCGCCGTGCTCGATGATTATCTGCCCGAGCGCCTCGTGATGGGGAATGGCCGCAAGGCGCGTCTGACCTACAACAAAGAAGGTCCTCCGGTGATGAGCGCGCGCATCCAGGAACTTTTTGGGGTGGATGGACGCTTTACCATTGGGCACGGCCGCGTGGCGGTGAAATTTGAAGTGCTGGCCCCCAACCACCGCCCGATCCAAGTGACGGATGATCTCACGAGTTTTTGGCGCGACATGTATCCAAAAGTGAAGGCCGAGCTGTCGCGCCGGTATCCGCGTCACGAGTGGCGGTAAAAGTAGCGCAGACTTCCAGTCTGCCTCTTAGCTAAGCCGATTGCAGGCTGGAGGCCTGCGCTACTTTGTTTTCCGCGACGAAGCGCTCCAACTCGGCGACGGCGGCGGCGGGGCCGTTTTCGGAGAGGAGCTGGGTGCGAACCTCTTTGGCTCGTTGGGCGTGGTTCGCGTTGGCGGCGAGTCGGGCGAGAGCGCTGTGGAGCTGCTCCGGCCAGACGTTTTTCTTCAGTCGGAAACCGCAGCCGAGGCGTTCGACTTCCATGCCGAAGAACGTCTGGTCGCCGATATGCGGAACCACGATTTGAGGAACACCGGCGTGAAGGGCGCTCGCGGTCGTGCCGGCACCACCGTGGTGGATCACGGCACTGGCGTGTTTAAACAATTGGTCATGTGAAACCTTGCCGATGACTTTGATGTGGGCGTCATCGCCGAGTTGCGGGAACTGCGCCCAGCCACGTTGCACGATGATTTTTCGGTCGCGCGGCCAGGAACGAACGAAGCGCTCCATCCACGCGCCGGGATTGTCGTAAACCATGCTGCCGAAGGTGAGGATGGGCACGCGTTCGCCGCCGGTGAATTCGCGGATTTCGGCATCGATCTCGGGGCTTTCGGCGGATTGCCAGCGGCAGTAGCCAACCCACTTGAAGCGCGGATCAATCTCCGCTCCGGGCGGGCGCAGGAGGGTTTCAGAGACGGTGACGAGCACGCGTCCGGCGGGCTTGGAGAAAAAATTACGAACTTTCGGTAGGTGTGCCGCGCGCAGTTCGGAGGCCACGCAGTTGTTGATGACCCGGTCGACGACGGCATTGGCGGTTTTCCAGAGCCAGCGATTCCACGCTCGCCGGGTGGTTTCCCCCAACCAGCGAGGAGAGGGAAAATTCTCGGGCGGATAGTCGGGTGAGGGGATGACGTGCGGTGCAAAGGCGAGCGTGGCAAATGGCACGTTATGCCTTTCGGCAATGCCGCGATTCATCGGAAAGAGATAGCTCGAAACGACCAGATCGGTCTCGGGCATGATCGCGTCCATGCGCGCGATCATCTCGGGAATGTATTTTTTCGCGCCGACGTAAATCTCGCGCAGCTGGTAGATGGGCGTGCGGATTTTCTGGAGACGTCCCATCCAGTAGCTGAGGTCGGCCTGTTCCCAGTTGGGGCAGAGCGGGTAAAACTCGATGCCCGCCGCCTCGATTTCCTCCTTGTAGTGGGGGATGGTCGCGAAGCGGACGTGGTGCCCGGCTCTTTGTAACGCAACGGCCAACGCGATGACGGGATAGATGTCACCGGTGGAGCCGTGGGAGGTGAGGATGACGCGCATGTTACGCGACGGTGGTGCGACTAGGCTGGCGAGGCGAGCGGGCGGCGTGACGTTTTGGTGACGTTGTCCGGGAAAGTAGCGCAGACTTCCAGTCTGCAGTCCCCACAGCCCCACCTAAAGCAGGCTGGAAGCCTGCGCTACCTTACAAACCCGGCCAGCAAGCCGCGTAGTTCGGCTTCGGGATCTTGGTGGTCCTGCGCGATGGCGAGGCGCAGGGCGTCTTCCAACCACGGCTTGGCGTCGGGGCGACGACCGAGGGCGAGGAGCGTTTTACCGAGCATGATGCGGGGCATCATCCAGTCGGATTTTTTGCGGGCACAGTATTCGAGGTGTTCAATCGCGGCGGCTCCGCGATCCTCGGCGAGAAGTGCTTGGGCGAGGCTGAAGCGGAACAGCTCGTTTTCAGGCTGTTTTGCCACCAGCGCAGCGAAATGAACGGATCGGGCGGGGGCTGTCATCAGGCTTCGTCGATGAAAACGAGCACCGCCGTAAGGTTGTCGTGACCGCCGCGTCTGAGGGCGAGGTCGATGATCAGCTTCATCATGTCATCCGGGGTTTCCGGGCCGGCCAGAATTTCAGCCAGCTCATCGTCGGAGATCATTCGGCAAATACCATCGGTGGTGAAAAAGTAACGGTCGCCCTTGGTGACGATGAACTCTTGGAAATCCACCTCGGGCACGCCGGGCTGGCCGATGCAGCGGGTGAGGGCGTTGCGATTTTCCGGGCTCACCAAGATGTGTTCGCCGCGTGCGCGCAGGCGGCGCGCCTCGTTCTCAACGTTGTGGTCTTCGGTGAGTCGTAAAAAATCTCCTTTTTGCAGCACGTAAGCCCGGGAGTCGCCAACATGGGCAAGTTGCAACTGACCGTTCTTCAGGATGCCAAAAGTGAGGGTGGTTCCGATCCCGTAAGGCGGGTTGATTGCCTGCCCGAGGTCTTGCACGGATTGGCTCACGGCTTGCGTGAGCGCAACAAGGTCGAGTTCTCCGCCTTGTTGAACGCCCCGGATGATTTCCTGGACCGTGCGTTCAGCGGCTTCCCCACCGCCAGGCAGTCCGCCAATGCCGTCGGCCACTCCGAAAAGTCCAAGCGCGTCCTCACGCAGGAACCGGTCTTCGTTTTCGAAGCGGGTCTTGCCGATGTCGGTGAGGGCGGCGGAACGGAATTTCATGCGTGATGGCGAGGGACCAACGTAAGCACTGGAGGTTCAAACAAAAGGCTGAAATCTTTCCACGCGGTTTTCACGGTTCATTCGCACGGCGTGCTTTTGCGGGATACAGTCGAGGAAAAGCTTCCCGTAGGCTTTCTGGGTCACCCGGGAGTCCAAAATGGTGACCACGCCCCGATCCTTGGCGGTGCGAATCAGGCGGCCGATGCCTTGGCGAAACGTGATTAGCGCATCGGGCAACGTGAGCTCATTGAACGGATTGCCACCGCGTTCCCGGATCCACTCGGTGCGGGCTTCGAGCACGGGGTGGGTGGGAACCTCGAAGGGCAGGCGGGTGATGATCACTTGCGATAGAGCGTCCCCCGGCACGTCGATGCCTGTCCAGAAGCTATCGGTGCCGAAGAGAATGCCGTTGCCGGCTTCGCGGAGTTTGCGGGCGAGGTCGGTGCGCGAGTAGTCGCGACCTTGCATAAAGAATGGGCGATGCGCGCCGTCGTAGATTGGTTCAAGCACCTCGGCCACGCGCTTCATGTCGAAATAACTCGTGAAGAGCACGAGCGAGCCGCCTTTCGTGCGACGTGTGCAGAAATCGATGTAGTCGATCAGCACGTCGAGCGCGAGGCGTGCCTCCTTCGGCGTGGGCAATGGCACGTCGGCGGCGACGAAGACGCGCATGCGACGCTCGAAATCGAAAGGTGATTGCTCGACGGCGGTCGTGACTTTTTCGGCGCCGATACGGGCTTGGAACGGTTCGATGCGTCCGCCCATGGCGAGCGTGGCGCTGGTGAACACCACCGAGGTGCCGCGCTTGAGCAATTCGTCGCGGATGAACGGTGCCACGTCGATGGGCGCGGTGCGGAGCGCGACGATGGTCTGGCGTTTGCCCATGCGCTCGACCCAGTAAACGGTTTTGTCCGCGTCGGCCACGTTGAGGAACTCGCGCAGGCTGGTCTGGAGCGTTTTGATTTTGCCGGCCTGTTCGAGCATTTCTTCGCGCTCCTTGCCGTCATCCATCTTGTCGGCGCGGGTGCGCACGGCTTTGTGCAAGGCGAGCAGCGGGCCATCCATCCACGCCTCGGCAAAACCTTCCGAGCGGATGCGGACGATCGCTTGCTGCGAAAGGAGTCGCTCATCGATGTGGGCGAAGAATTGATGGGAGGCCTCGATCGCATCCACCACGAGTTGTTGCATGACGGCATCACCATGCCGCACGAGCAGACCACGGCCTTTTTTTGGGTTGAAGAGATACTTCAACATGCGGTCCACGCCGTAACTGGACAGGCGCAGGCCGCAGTGGTCGGTGGCGACCTCGGGCACGGTGTGGGCCTCGTCGAGCACCACGAAATCATCGGGAAACAACACGCCGCGCGTGCCGCCCTTCTCGGCCGCGCCGCCGGCGTTGATGTGGGAGAAGAGCAGCGAGTGGTTGACGATGATGACGTGCGCAGAACGGATGCGGGCGCGGGCGCGTTGATACGGGCACTTGTTGCAATCGCAGAATTTGCGCGAGCAGCCGGAAGAGTCGGCGTTGATCATTTCCCAGACCTCGGGGAGCGGCGCGGGGTTGAGCTCGTGGCGCAGGCCCTCGGCGGTCGTCTCGGCCCACGTGGCGATGCGTTGCAGTTCCTCGTGCTCGGGCGTGGCGAAGAGTTCGTGTTTGTCGCGCAACGCGACGGCGAGGCGCGAGGTGCACAGGTAGTTGCTTTTCCCTACAAGCACGGCGGATTTGAAGGCGGCGTAGGGCTTGGTCTCCTCATTGGCGGCGAACACGCGTCGGCACAGCGGCAGATCTTTTTGGTCGAGTTGCTCCTGGAGGGCGATGGTGTGGGTGGACACGATCATCTGGCGCGACTGGTCCATCGCGTGAATGATGCCGGGAAGAAGGTAGGCGAGGGATTTGCCGACGCCGGTGCCGGCCTCAAAGAGGAGGGATTCATCCGCCTTCATTTTGGCGGCGACGGCGCGGGCCATTTTTTCCTGCTGGGGACGGTGCTCGAGCTTCAGGCTGTTTTGCAGCCAGCCGCCTTCGGCAAACAACTTCGCGGCAAGCTCCGGCGCGCGCGAAGGAGGCGGCGGGGGAGGGAGGGCGTCGGAAGTGTCGTCACGGAGACCGATCATGCAAACGGTGAGCACACGCACACCGACCGGGGAGCGCAAGTCGGCAGGCGGCAAATGTCACACGGGCAAGGGCAGATGCGTTGCGTCGTGCGTAAAAAGGCTTTGCTTATGAACTTCGTATGCAGCCCTCGTGGACGGATACTCTCGCGGAATTTCTCAAACAAGAGCCCGGCGTCGAAGCCGTGCGCCTTGATCCGGGTGCGCGCAAAGTCGCCATCGCGACCCTGGGGGTGGTTGACCTGAAGCAATTGGAGGAACGCCTTGCCGAGACCCTGGCCGCCATCGAGTCGCAACTCGGGCACGCGCAAAACGCGACGGCACCGATGGGGTTCACATTGAAGCGTGATGGCGGGGTCACGGAGTTTTCCGAGGTGAGTTGCGCCACCGCGCCCAAGTTTTGGAAATGGCGCGAGGTGGAATGGCCCGAGTTGGCGCCGGTCGTGGATGTTCACGCGGAGGAGTCGGAGTGGAAGGAATTGACTCTCTTGGCGTCGCTTTGCGCGGTGTTTGGCATCGCGGGGTTTGTGACGGCGCGCATCGACGCGGCACCGTTGTGGCTGGCCAACGTGTTTTATGCGATCGCGCTGATCGCGGGCGGCTGGGATGCGACCATCGACTCTTGGGAGAATATCAAGAAGGCAAAGTTGGACATCCATTTTCTCATGCTGGCCGTTGCGATCGGCGCCGTGTCGATTGGCGCGTGGACGGAGGCGGTGTTGTTGCTGTTTCTGTTTTCTGCGTCGGGCGCCATGGAGGAATTCGCGATGGATCGCACGCATCGGGAGGTCAGTGCACTGCTCAAATCCGCGCCGAAGCAGGCCACGCTTTTGCCGCCCACGGGCGGCGAGCGAGAAATCTCCATCGATGAAATTGGAATCGGTGATCGCCTGCTGGTGAAACCCGGCGAGGTGTTTGCCGCCGACGGCACCGTGGACAAAGGCAAGAGCGCAAGCGACGAGTCGGCGCTCACCGGAGAAGCCGTGCCCGTCGAGAAAGGCGTGGGCGATCCTGTTTTCAGCGGCACGCTCAACCTGTGGGGCGCGGTCGAGTTCAAGGTCATGCGGCTGCCGTCGGAGAGCACGCTGCAAAAGATCATTCGTCTGATTCAGACCGCGCAAAAGCTGCGCGCGCCGAGCGAGCGGTTCACCGATAAATTTGGCGGCACCTACACGCTCGCCGTGCTGGGCGTGTGCGCGGCGATGTTCCTGGTGTGGTGGCTGGGGTTTCACCTGCCGCCTTTCCAGAATGTGGACGGCGTGCGTTCTGCCTTCTATCGCGCGATGACGTTGCTTGTCGTGATGAGCCCTTGCGCGCTGGTGCTTTCGATTCCGTCGGCGATTCTCGCGGCCATTGCGTGGGGCGCGAAGCATGGCGTGCTGTTTCGCGGGGGGGCGGCCATCGAGAAACTCGCCGACATCCGGATCGTCGCGATGGACAAAACCGGCACGTTGACGACGGGCGAGCTCGCTGTGGTGGGCTACGAGAGCTTTCCGGCCGGGCGCGACCGGGAGATCATGGAGCTGGCCTACGCACTGGAGGCCAATTCGCAGCATCCGCTGGCGCGCGCCATCGTGCGCGACGCCCGGGCGCGCGGAGTGCGCGAGCTGGGCTTGGAGGAGTTTCAATCGATCACGGGTCAGGGTGTCGCTGGTCGTTTGGGGGGAGTTCAGGTGCTTTTGGGACGGCGCGAGTTGTTGGAAAAAGGTCCGCTCGCCGAGTGGTCGCGCAAACTGCCGCCTGCACCGGCCGAGCTCGCGGAAGTCTGGGTGGTGGGCAAGGACGTGATCGGTCGGGTGCTCTTGCGCGACCAGATCCGGGCTGAGTCGCGTGGTGTTTTGCGCGAGTTGAAACGACTGGGCATCCGGACCTTGATGCTCACGGGAGACCGTCGCCAAGCGGCCGAATCAGTTGCGCGTGAACTGGGGTTGGATGAAGTGAAAGCAGGGCTTTCTCCGGAGGAAAAGGTAGTGGCGATCCAGGCCGAGCGCGAAAACGGGCATAAGATCGCCATGGTCGGCGACGGCGTGAATGACGCGCCGAGTCTCGCTGCGGCCGACGTAAGCGTTGCAATGGGTGCTCGTGGCAGTGACGCCGCGCTGGAGCAGGCGGAGGTGATTTTGATGCACGATCGCATTGAAAATTTTTTGGCGGCGCTGCGCCTGAGCAAGCGTGCCAAGGCGATCATCCTGCAAAACCTGACGATCTCGCTGGGTGTGGTCGTGCTGATGGCGGTCGCGGCGGTTTTAGGTATTATCCCGCTGGCGGTTGGCGTGGCTGCGCACGAAGGCAGCACGGTGGTGGTGTGCTTGAATTCGCTGCGGCTGCTGTTCGGGAAGAATGAGTAGCAACAGTAGCGCAGGCTTCCAGCTGCTGGTTTTTGTCGGAGGCAGACTGGAAGTCTGCGCTACTTGGAAATCACTCGATCCAGACGAGGTCCCCGGTGCGCACCTCTTCGTAGAGTTCGACGATCTCCAGGTTGCGCATGAGAACGCAGCCGGCGCTCTGCGGTGTCCCGATGCGGTCTTCGTGATTGGTGCCGTGAATGTAAATATAGCGGTCGTGGGTATCGACGGATTCGCCGGCGGAGTTGACGCCTTGGTTCACGCCCGGCTCCAAGCCGCGCAGCCAGAGGATGCGGCTGGTGATCAGGTTCGGGTGCGTGTCGGCGTCGGGCAGCTCGGAGTAGTGCCGGCCGGTGGGGACGCGGGCCTTGAAAACGATTCCGGGCGGCTGGCCGGCTCCGATCCGCTCAGCGATGGCGTGGAGACCGCGCGGGGTCCCCATAGAGTCTTTCACGTTGGAGGGTGGACGTTTGGACGTGGAGATCACGTAACTGCGCACCAATTCGGCACCGCGGAAAAACTGCATCGTTTGCGTGGCGATGTGCACGGCAAGCCACCGGTCTGCGGGCTTGATGCCGAGGCGGGTGCATGTTTCTGTGACCGACTCCCAAGGAGATTTCATCGTGAATACGCGTAACAACTACGTCATCGGTATCGTCGGCGCCACGGGTGCCGTCGGTCAAGAGCTCGTGCGTCTGCTGCATGAGCGCAACTTCCCCATGTCCTCGCTGCGGCTCTTTGCCTCGGCGCGTTCGGCGGGCAAGGTCGTGGAGCGTTTCGGGAAGAAAATCACGATCGAGGAAGCCAAGCCCGGCGCCTTCGCTGGCGTGGATCTGGCGTTTTTTGCCGCCGGCGGTTCCGTCACGCGCGCGCTCGCGGCCGATGCCGTGAAGTCCGGCTGCGTGGTGATCGACAAGAGCTCGGCCCTCCGCATGGAGCCGAACATCCCGCTCGTCATCCCCGAGATCAACCCGGAGAAGCTGCGCAACCACGGTGGCATCATCGCCAATCCCAATTGCTCGACCGCCGTCATGCTCATGGGCCTCTGGCCGCTGCACCAGGCGTTCGGACTGAAGCGCATCATCGTTTCCACCTACCAATCCGTCTCCGGCACGGGGGCCGAAGCGGTGCGCGAACTGGCCGACCAAATCCAAGCGCATGTCGCCGGCCAGCCGATCACCAAAAAGGTTTATCCCTACCAGATCGCTTTCAACTGCATCCCGCACATCGACTCCTTCGGTGAAAACGGCTACACGGGCGAAGAGACGAAGATGGCTGACGAGTCCCGTAAAATCATGGGTCTCCCGAATCTCAAGGTCTCCGCCACCACCGTGCGCGTGCCTGTTGTCCGCGCCCACTCGGTTTCGGTGAGCGCCGAGTTCGAGCGTCCCGTCGATCTCGCGAAGGCGCGCGCCGCCATCGCCGCGTTCCCGGGCGCCGAGTTGGTCGATGACGTTGCCAACAAGAAGTATCCGACGCCCCTCGACTTCGCCGAGAAGGTGAAGTGTGGCGTGGGCCGTCTGCGCATCGACACCGCGTGGGACAACGGTCTCTCGTTCTGGGTGAGTGGCGACAACCTTTGGAAGGGCGCCGCGCTCAACGCCGTGCAGAACGCCGAGCTGATGATCCGCGAAGGCCTCTTAAAGCCCTGACGACTTCGGCGGCGGTCTAAAAGTAGCCCCGAGCGTGAGCTCGGGGATCGGGGGGCAGACTCCCCGAGCTCACGCTCGGGGCCACTTCGGGAGTCCGCCTCAATAAATCCTTGTCAGCCACCACCACCGCCCGCTTATCTCTCAACTTTGGTTCGGACGCTTAGCTCAGTTGGTTAGAGCACCTCGCTTACACCGAGGGTGTCGGGGGTTCGAGTCCCTCAGCGTCCACCATGAATTTCCCTCCACTTAAATAACCCGCAATGCGACACACGATCTCAGTCCTCGTTGAGAACAAGTTCGGCGTTCTAGCCCGTGTGGCCGGTATGTTTTCCGGTCGCGGCTTCAACATCGAGACCCTCAACGTCGCCCCCACGCATGACGGGTCGTTGTCCCGGATCACGGCTGTCCTTATCAGTGACGATTCCGCGCTCGACCTCTGCATCAAGCAGCTCCGCAAGCTGGTGAATGTCGTCGATGTGGTTGATTTCACCGAGGGGCAGGCCGTTTCCCGCGAGCTCGTTCTGATCAAGGTCAAGGCCGACGCAAAGACCCGTTCCGAGATCATGCAGATCAGCGACATTTTCCGCACGAAGATCGTCAACGTGTCCCAAGACTCCGTGATCATCGAGATGACCGGCGACGACGGCAAAGTCAGCGCCTTCCTCAAGCTCGTCGAACCCTTCGGCATCATCGAGCTCGCCCGCACTGGCGCCCTCGCGCAGATGCGCTGAGCGTTTTTCCCTCACGCCTCCCTTAATCCCTCTCCCCCTTTTTCACACCATGCCCGCTAAAGTATACACCGACAAAGATGCCGATCTCGGCCTCTTCAAAGACAAGACCATCGCTGTGCTCGGCTACGGCTCCCAAGGCCACGCGCACGCCCTCAACCTCAAGGACTCTGGCGTCAAGGTCATCATCGGCCTCTACGAGGGCTCCAAGTCGAAGCCCGTTGCCGAAAAGCATGGCTTCACCGTCGTCTCCACCGCCGAGGCGGTTCGCCAGGCTGACGTCATCTTGGTCGGTCTCCCCGACATGAAGCAGGCCGACGTCTATGAGAAGGACATCGCCCCCAACCTCACCAAGGGCAAGACCCTCATCTTCTCGCATGGCCTTGCGATCCACTTCGGCCTGATCAAGGTCCCGTCCGACATCGACGTCATCCTCGTCGCCCCCAAGGGCCCCGGCCACATGGTCCGCCGCCTCTACGTTGAAGGCAAAGGCATGCCCGCCCTCATCGGCGTGTTCCAAGACAAGTCCAAGAAGGCCAAGAAGAACGCCCTCGCCTGGGCCAAGGGCATCGGCAGCACCCGCGCTGGCGTCCTCCAGACCACCTTCAAGGAAGAGACCGAGACCGATCTCTTCGGCGAGCAGGCCGTTCTCTGCGGTGGTGCTTCCGCCCTCGTTCAGGCCGGTTTCGAAACCCTGGTCGAGGCTGGTTACCAACCCGAGATGGCTTACTTCGAGTGCTTGCACGAGCTGAAGCTCATCTGCGACCTCATGTATGAAAAGGGCATCTCCGGCATGCGCTTCTCCATCTCCGAGACCGCCAAATACGGCGACATCACCCGTGGCCCCCGCGTGATCAACGCGAACACGAAGAAGGAAATGAAGAAGATCCTCGCCGAGATCCAGAGCGGCAAGTTCGTCAAGCAGTGGGTCGCCGAATACAAGGGCGGCCTCAAGAACTACAACAAGCTCCTCAAGGCCGGCGAAAAGCATGGCATCGAGAAGACCGGCGAACGTCTCCGCAGCCTGATGCCTTGGATGCCCAAGCGTGACATCAGCGGCGTGGCCGGCGCCTACGCGTCGTAAATCTAGCTTCTAGACTCTAGGAGCTAGTCGCTAGCCTCAGACGCTAGCCGTGCAAAAGGCCGTTGGCATTCGTGCCACGGCCTTTTTTGTTCTTAATTCTCGTTCTCTGAATCCCAGCGCTTTGAAAACCAAACTCACCCTCGCCACTCGCAAAAGTCCGCTTGCCCTCGCGCAGTCGGAACAAGTCGCCGCGCACCTGCGCGCCACGCTCGGCGTTGAGGTCAAGTTGCTCCGCATCGTCACTACGGGCGACCAGCGCACCGAGTGGTCCCTCGAAAAGCAGGGCGGAAAAGGTCTCTTCACCAAAGAACTCGAAGAATCCCTCCTGCGCGGCGAAGCCGACCTCGCGGTCCATAGCTGCAAAGACCTTCCTGGCGAACTCCCCGCCGGTCTGACGGTCGCCGGCTACCTGCCGCGCGAAGATCCGCGCGACATGCTGGTCCTCCGCGAAGGCGTCGAATCGCCCGCGCTCATCGCCACCAGCAGCCCGCGCCGCCGTTTGCAGCTGACCATGCTGTTTCCCGACGCGCAGTTCACCGAGATTCGTGGCAACGTGGACACCCGGCTTCGCAAGATCGCTCAAGACCACGTCGCCGACGCCACCGTGCTCGCCTGCGCCGGCTTGCGCCGTCTCGGCATCGGTGGATGGAGGGGGGCCGAGTTTCACGCGCTCGACTTTTCACACATGGTCCCCGCCGTGGGCCAGGCCGCCATCGCGATCGAGACCCGCGTCGCCGACGCCGCTCGGTTCGCCGCGGTGCTCGATAAACGCACCGCCCGCTTCGTCACGTTGGAGCGCGCGTTCCAAGCCGCGATCGGCGGCGGCTGCCAGACGGCGTTCGCTGCGCACGCCACCGCCGACACGCTGTGGTTCTATCACCACGAAATCGGTCTTCGCAGCCTCCCGATCAGCGACGCCGAAATCGACAACCCGGTCGAGACGGCGGCCGGAATTTTAAAGCACTTTGGCTTTAAAATTGAGTAGCGAGTAGCGGGTAGTGAGTAGCGAGCATCCAACCGCTAAATTTACTACTCCGGACTCCGAACCTACTCGCTACCCGCTACTCACTACTCGCTACTTTTTTCCTATGTCCACTGGTATTGTTCATCTCGTTGGCGCGGGTCCTGGCGACCTCGGCCTGGTCACCTTCCGCGCGAAGGAACTCATCTCCGCCGCCGACGTGCTCGTTTACGACTACCTCGTTCACCCCGAGTTGGTGAAATGGTGCCGGCCCGAGTGCGAAATTTTCTACGTCGGCAAAAAAGCCGGCTTTCACTCCGTTCCGCAGGAGGAGATCGAAACCCTCCTCGTCACCCACGCAAAGGCCGGCAAAAAGGTTGTGCGCCTCAAGGGCGGCGATCCCTACATCTTCGGTCGCGGTGGCGAAGAAGCCCGCACGCTCGCCAAGGACGGTATCCCGTTTGAAGTCGTTCCCGGTGTCACCGCCGCCATCGCCGCCGGCGCCTACGCGGGAATCCCGCTTACTTATCGCAACGTCAGCACGTCGCTGGTGTTTCTCACCGGACACGAGGACCCGACCAAGAAGGAAACCCAGCTCAATTGGCGCGATTATGGCGCGCTGAAAAACACCACGCTCGCGATCTACATGGGCATGGGAAACCTCGGCTTCATCATGGCCGAGCTTCAGGCCGGCGGACTCGCCGCGACCACGCCCGCCGCCGTCGTGCAATGGGCCTCGCTCGGCCGCCAGCGCAGCGTCACCGGCACGGTGGCCACGCTCGCCGCGCAAGTCGCGAAATCCGGACTCGCCGCGCCCGCCATCATCTTCGTCGGCGAAGTCGTTCGTGATCACGAGTCCATCGATTGGTTCGAGCACCTGCCGCTCTTCGGGAAACGCGTCGCGGTCACCCGCACCCGAGATCAGAACAGCGAGCTGCGCGAGAAACTCGAAACCCTCGGCGCCGAGGTGCTCGAACTGCCGCTCATTCAAATCAGCAAGGACACCGACCGCCATGGCTTCGTGGAAATCCTCGCGGAGCTTGGCAGCTATGATTGGATCGTCTTCACAAGTGCGAATGGCGTTCGCTACTTCTTCGAGGATTTCCTCAAAGGCTTTAAGGACATCCGGGCGCTCGGGATGCTGCGCTTTGCCTGTGTGGGCCGGGCGACCGCTCGCGAGATCGAACGCTATTTCATCAAAGTCGAGTGCATGCCGGACACCGCCACCGGTGAGTCGCTGGCCGATGCGCTCATCGCGACCGGCAGCCTCGACAGCGCCAAGGTCATCGTCGTGACCGGCAACCTGAACCGCGACGTGCTCGTGCGTAAGCTCGAAGCCGGCGGTGCCATCGTGGACCGCCTGCTCCTCTATAAAACGGAAAAGACCGATCTCACGCACGACCCGGTCGCGGATGATTTCCGCGAAAAAGGGGCCGACGCGATTCTCTTCGCGAGCTCGTCCGCCGTGTCGTCGTTCGCCGAGCAATCCGCTGCGCTGGGATTGTCACCCCATGCAAAGACTCCGTTGATCGGCAGCATCGGACCGCAGACGAGCGAAACGATGAAGAAAGAGGGCATGGTCATCGGATTCGAGGCCAAGAAACCCAGCCTCGATTCGTTGGTCGATGCACTCATCCAAAACCTGAAATCCCGATAATATTATGGCACCCGAATACATCTTAACGCGCGACATCACCGCCACGGTCATTCCGGCGGGCGACATCGTCACCTTGGCGGCCGGCACCTCGGCGCACGTCATGCAGACGCTCGGTGGCAGCGTGACCGTGCGCACGGATGGCGGCCTGTTTCGCATCACACGTGAAAACGCCGATGCATTGAAGGGCTTCGATGTTTCCAAGCTGGGCACCGCAGAGCCTGCGAAGGTGGCGGGCGAGTTCGGCGAAGATGCCGTGTGGTCGGCGCTGAAGACCTGCTTCGATCCGGAGATTCCGGTGAACATCGTCGATCTCGGTTTGGTTTATGATTTGAGCGTCGAGAAGACCCCCACGGGCGGGCATGTCGTCGAGGTGAAGATGACGCTGACCGCTCCCGGTTGCGGCATGGGACCGGTGATTGCAGAGGATGCGCGCCAGAAGATCGCCGCGCTGCCCACGGTCGAGTCGGCCAAGGTGCACATCGTGTGGGACCCGATGTGGACGCCGCAGATGATCTCTGATGCCGGACGCAAGACGCTGGGGTTGGAGTGAGGGTAGTTTCCCCCCGTAGCAGCCGAGGTGACGAGGCTGGAGCCCTCCGGCCACCAACCCCAGCCTCGTTACCTCGGCTGCTACCAGGCTGATCAATCCTTCAGCAGAGACTTGAGGTCCGCCAGGGTGAGCTTGGCGTTGCTGGCATCGCTCGCCTCGAAGACGTCGGCCAGCAGGGCACGCTTGGTCTCCTGCATGTGCAGCACTTTTTCTTCGACTGTGCCGGTGCAGATGAGCTTGTAGCTCGTGACGACCTTTTTCTGGCCGATGCGGTGTGCGCGGTCGGTCGCTTGCGCTTCGACTGCGGGATTCCACCACGGGTCGAAGTGAACAACCGTGTCGGCGCCGGTGAGATTCAGACCCGTGCCGCCTGCCTTGAGGGAGATGAGAAAGACCGGAATGTCCGGGCTGTTGTTGTAGCGATCAACCTCGCCTTGGCGTTGTTTCTGCGGCGTCGAGCCGTCGAGGTAACAATAGGGCAGGCCTTGCTCGTCGAGCTCGGCGCGGAGGAGACCAAGCAGCGAGGTGAATTGAGAGAACACCAGCAGGCGGTGTCCGTCGTCGATGGATTCGGCGAGGAGCTCGCGGAAGGTTTCGAGTTTGGACGAATGGTCGGCGGACGACGCGGGTGCGACGAGGCGCGGGTCGCAGCAGATCTGGCGCAGGCGCAGAAGTTGCGTGAGCGTGGCGAGGCGCATCGAGTTTTCAGAGGCACCGTCGGCGGCGAGGGCGTCGAGCTCCTGTTCGGATTTTTGCTGCCACTCGGTGTAGAGGCGGGTCTGCGTCGAGGTGGGTTCGCAATAGAGGACTTGCTCGATTTTGTCGGGCAGCTCGGTGGCGACGACTTTCTTGGTGCGGCGGAGAATGTAGGGCGCGGTCTTGGCGCGGAGACGTTCGTCGAACCAGCCGCGTTCGTCGCCTTTGGTGCCGGAGGGGATTTTTTCGAGGTATCCCGGCATGAGCAGATCGAAGAGCGCGCGCAGGTCGTCGAGCGAGTTTTCCACCGGCGTGCCGGTAAGGAGAAAACGGCTCTTGGTGTTGAGCGAGCGCAGCGCCTGCGCGTTTTGCGTGCGGCGATTTTTGATGTGCTGGGCTTCGTCGGCGATCAATGCGGCGAAGGTAAAATCGGCGAAGCGGTCGCGATCGCGGGCGAGCGTGCCGTAAGATGTGATGACCACATCATGGGCGGACGCGTGCGCGGCATCTGTGAGGCGTTGGTTGCCGTGGTGAATAAAGACGCGCAGATGCGGAGCAAAGCGGGCGGTTTCACGACGCCAGTTTTCAACGAGCGACGCGGGACATACGACCAGCGAGGGCTGCTTGGCGTCGGCGAGGGTGGTGAGGAGGGAAATCGCCTGGAGGGTTTTGCCGAGGCCCATTTCGTCGGCGAGGATGCCGCCGAGACCGAGGCGGTGGAGGTGCCAGAGCCAGGCAACGCCGATCTGTTGATACGGGCGAAGCAACGCGGAAAGTTCGACGGCGATGGGCGCGGGCGTGAGGGTGGAGAGGTTGCGGAGCGCGTCGCTGCGAGCTTTCCAGGCGGTGGGCGCTTGGTAATGCGGAACGAGTTCGTCGATGAGTTCCTGGACCTCGGCCACACGGGCCGTCGGAATACGCCAGGTGCGGCGGGCGGCGACGGGCGCGGTGGCGCTGCCGGCGAGGGCGCGTTGGGCCGCGGTGATGCGGGCGATCTTTTCGGGCGGGAGCAGGAAGACTTTGCCTGAGGCGTCCTCGACGTAGCCGCGATTGGTGGCGAGCGCGGTGCGGAGATTTTCTTCACCGACTTTGCCGGCCTGCAAGCCGAGCGTGAGGGTGAATTCTCCGGAGGTTTCGGCGATGTCGCATTGGACGTCGGCCTCGGAGAGTTTGGCGGTGTTCTTCTCGAAATTATCGGTGAAGTCGGCGTGCCAGGTGTCGCGGAGCGCGCCGAGGTGGACGGCGAGGAAGTTGAGCGTCTTGTGGCGGTCGCGCAGCCACCACTTGCGCGTGGTGGCGTCGAGAGCGAAGCCGTTGGATTTCACGAGGTCGAGGGCGGCGGCGTAGGTGCTTTGCTCACGCGAAGGCAGGGTGATCGCGAGGTAGTGCTCACTGCCATCGACGGTCAGCGGAGTGGAGGACGCGGCAGGAGAGGACGGACGCGCGAGCGGGCGGACGGCGGAGGCGGGGCGGGGCGGAGGCGGGGCGACTTCGCGGGCTTCGTCGAGGTGTTCGCTGACGCCGCGCAGTCGCGGACCGATCCAGAGCAGGGGTGACTGTGGGGAGTTGGCCAAGGCGAACACCGGCTGGCTTTTAAGCACGGAGACAAGTTCGCGGAGCTGGGCGCGCGTCAGCTGGAGAAAAGGAGGCAACGTGGTCGCCCCGCCACAGAGGCGTTGCAAGAAAGCCAAGGCGGGCAACAGGTGGGGTGCGGGCGGGGTGGAGAGATCGAGCTCCACCTTCACGGCAATCGCGTCGCGAGGGGCGGAGGCGGCGAGGTTGGGCGGAAGCAGGATGCGGAGCATCTAACAAAATCCCCCGCGAGCGCGGCTCGACGCGAGCGGAAATTTTCGCGGGAATAAACGCCGCTGTGGTCGCTCATATTCAATAACCCATGTCCATGGACGACACCTTCACGCAGTTGGTCGATGCCTACTACGCACCAGTTTATCGGTTTGCGTTGAGCTTGGCGCGCAACTCGGCCGACGCCTGCGACCTGACGCAGCAGACTTTCTACGTGTGGGCGACGAAGGGATCGGCGTTGCGCGATGGTTCGAAGGTGAAAACCTGGCTCTTTACCACGCTTTATCGTGAATTTTTGCGCGGCCGCCGTCGAGGCGCGCGGATCACCGCTTTGGAAGATCTGCCTTCGGGTGGGGAAGATCCACCGGCGGTGGAGAGGGATCTTGCGCTCAATATGGATGCGCAACTCGTCGTCGAAGCATTGCAGGAAGTGGATGAGGCGTTTCGGGTTCCGCTTACGTTATTCTATTTGGAAGATTTGCCGTATCAGGAAATCGCGGACCTGCTGGAGGTGCCGATCGGCACGGTGATGTCGCGACTATCGCGTGGAAAAGCACAGTTGCGCGCGGCTCTGACACACAAGGAGACCGCGTCAAAAGTTATCCCATTCCCTTTTTCGCAGAGGAAAACGTCATGAATACCACCGAGGCCAAATTCATTTTGCAGGCCCGCCGTCCCGATGGGAGGGACGACGCCGATCCGCGTTTCGCGGAGGCACTGGAGCAGGCGCGGCGTGATCCCTCGCTCGCCGAGTGGCTGGCGCGTGAGCAGGCGTTTGACGCGACCGTTGCGGGCAAACTCCGTTCGGTGCAACCGCCGGCCGGATTGCGTGAAGCGATTCTCGCGGGAGCGCGCATGAGCCGTCCGGTGCCGTTCTGGCGTCGACCGCAGGTGCTGGCGCTGGCGGCAAGCGTGGCAATCATCGTCGGTTTGATGGCGGCTTGGCCGGTGATGCGTCCCGCAGGCGGAGTTGACCAACTGGCGCTGGAAGTGATGAGCGAAGTGAACTCTGGCGCGCATCATGACGCGATGCCGCAGGCTCGGGGTGCCTTGCGCACGTTGTTGACCGATTCCGGCACGCGTCTGGCCGCGGGGGTTCCCTTCGATTTCGATCTGTTGAAGGCGAGCGGTTGTCGTTCATTACGCATCGGCGGTCGCGAGGTGCTGGAGGTGTGCTTCGCGCGCACGGCTGAGTTTCACCTCTACATGGCACGGCGCGGAGATTTCCGCGGAGACGGCAAACCAATGTTCCGTGAACGGGACGCGCAGGCTTCGGTCACGTGGACGGATGCGCGGTATGTCTATACCTTGGTAACGCACGAAGGCGTCGAGGCCTTGCAAAATGTTTTATAACAAATCGGGAGCCAACTGCCTTGGGGGTGGCAACGGGCCGGCCATCGGCGACTGGAACGATCTCGGGTCCGTCGCCACTCAATCCCGCTACTCGCTACTGACCTGACGGAGCGTTAATCAACCTTGGACCATTTCTCGGTCGTCATGATCGTCTCGGGGGAGGATTGCTCGATGAGCAACTGACCATCGGCGTAGATGCGGACCCAGATGCCTTTCATCTCGCCGCTATAGTTGCCATAGCCTCGGTGCTTGCAGACCTCGGCGGTGCCGGTGCGAAAGCTCTCGGTCTCGCGACTGGGGACCGCCTTGATGGTCTTTTTTCCTTTGAGCAGCGTGGGGCTGGAGGTGTCCGCGTAGGTGCGGGAGAATAGGTTGTATTCCACGCGTAGGTTTTCTATCGGGCGCAGGTCTTGGTTGGTGAGCTGGATGTTATAACCCCAGTCTTCATGTTTGTGCACGTAGCTTTCATACTGGGAGATCGTGCGGGAACCGAACTTACCTTTACTGAGGGTAACGAGGAGCTTCTTGGAATCCGGCGTGGATTTCTCCTCGGCTTTTGCAGTGGAGGCCGAGGGCGTTTTAGCTGCCCATTGCTTGATGAACTTCTGATCTTCTTCGCTGAGCTTGGATATTGAGAGGGTGAAGATCTGGCCGTCTTCGCGGCGGATGCGAACTTGATCCACTTCCACGGAAACAATCTCGGCGGTGATGCTGCGTCCGAACTGATCGGTGAACGTGCGGGGTTCGGCGTGCAAAACCGAGGCAATCAGGAATAAGCCAGCCGCAATCAGTCGTTTCATGGGTGGGGAAGGGTATGTCGCCCTTATAGACGAATGCGCTCGGGAGGTTCTTGGCGAGACTGCAATTGATTAAATTCAGGGCATAAACGATGTCGTGGCCGTCGGGTTTTGTGGCAACTCACTCGCGTGAAGCCGAGACGACCAAGGACGGTTTGCAGGCTGGCGACCTGACGCAATGCGGACCTTGCGGTGGGGACGTTTTAATACCCCAGCGCGTGCAGCGCGCGGCAGGACAGATAGCCGATGAGGCCGGTTATCGGGAGGGTGAGCACCCAGGCCCACACGATGCGGGAAACCACGCCCCATTTAACTGCGCTCAGACGCTTCGTGGCGCCCACGCCCATGATCGATGTCGAGATGACGTGCGTCGTGGAAAGCGGGATGCCGATGTGTGAAGCAACACCGATGATACCGGCGGCCGTGGTCTCGGCGGCGAAACCGTGGACGGGCTGCAGTTTCACCATTTTGTGGCCCATCGTCTTGATGATGCGCCAGCCGCCGCCGGCGGTGCCCGCTGCCATGACGAGGGCGCAGGTGATCATCACCCATCGATGCACTTCGAACTCGGGCGTTCGCAGGAAGTGGAGCCAGGTGGGCAAGTCGTTGAACGCGCCGGATTGCGTGCCGGTGAAGAGCGCGAGAGCGATAATGCCCATGGTTTTTTGCGCGTCGTTGGAGCCGTGGGAAAAACCCATCCAGCTGGCGCTGACGATCTGCAGTTTTCCGAAATACTTGTTCACAAAGTGCGGCGTGGCGCGCTTGAGCAGAAAGTAGAGCAGCAGCATGAAGAGCGCCGCGACCACGAAGCCGATGAGGGGCGAGGCGAACATGGGCATCACGATCTTCGGCCAGAGGCCCGAGGGCTTACCCTTCACGGTTTCGGCCCAGTGCATGACGCTCCAGCGTCCGTCGGCGGTGGCGAGCGCGGCGCCGCACAGGCCGCCGACGAGCGCGTGGCTCGAAGAGGACGGCAAGCCGAGCCACCAGGTGAAGAGATTCCACACGATCGCGCCAATGAGGGCGGCGAGCACGGTGGCCATGGTGATGGCCTCGGCATCCACCAAGCCGCTGCCGATGGTCTTGGCAACCGCGGTGCCCATCATGGCGCCGATCAAGTTGAAGAACGCCGCCATCATGATGGCCTGGCGGGGCGTGAGCACCTTCGTCGAGACGACCGTGGCGATGGCGTTGGCGGCGTCGTGGAATCCGTTGATGTATTCAAACACCAACGCCGCGAGCAGAACGATGAGAAATAGCGTCATAAGGTGGAGCGCGTTGTCCTCAACGCGCTTCTGGGGGACTTACGAGTATTTCAACACGATTTGGAAAACCACCGCGCCGGCGTCGCGGCAGCGGTCCACGGCTTTTTCCATCATCTCAAAGAGCTCCTGAAGGATCATCGTTTCCTTGGCGTCATACGGACCGTGATAAAGGTCTTTGATCAGGCCGAGCATGACCTTGTCGGCTTCACCCTCGGTGTGTTGCAGGCGCTCATTGGCTTCCTGCACGCCGGTGAGTTTGGCGCCGTGGCGGAGTTGTTTCACCATGAAAGTGACCGCTTCGGCGGCCTGGCCGAGCAGAGCGGCCTGGCGTTGGAATCCTTCGGTGGGCAGGCGGCTGCCCGGGTAGATCGAGAGGCGCTCGACGATCTTTTCGACGATCTTGGGGATGCGATAAAGCGAGAGCGAAAGCGCCTCGATGTCCTCGCGCTCAAGAGGGGTGACAAAGGTTTTGCAGAGCTCCTCGGTGATCTGCTGGGTGATGCGCTTGTCCTTGCGGCGGCTCTGGATGAACTCGTCGAGGTCATTGGCCGAGGTGAACGCCTGGCTGCGCTGGAGGTAGCTGGTCAGCAGCTTGGTGCTGGTGAGCGCTTCGTCCGCGCTGGCTTCGAGAAGGTCGTAGAACTTCTCGTCTTTACCAAAGAGTTTTTTGAGCGAGAGCATGAAGGGCTTATCCGGTAGCAGGCCCGTCACATTTGTAAACGGCTTTTCAGGCCTTGCCGCGTAATCGCGACCAGGTTGCGCCGATAAACTCATGCACCGCCTTCGTGCTGCGCTCCAGCCCGCCTAGATTCCATCTGTAAAAATCCGACACGATCATGCGGTCGGTTTGAGCGCAGTAATCGGCCGGGCAGGCCACCGCGTCGATTTTCTGGCCCTGACACAGGGCCATCGAACGCGACATGTGCCAGGCGGAGGTCACCAACGCGACGGGCCGGTCGCCAGTGATTCCGCGAATGGTGATCGCTTCGTTCTCGGTGTCACGGCTCGTGTCGATTTCAATGATACGGTCGCGGGCTACACCCAACGATACGGCGACATCGGCCAGCATGCGGGCATGAGTGGGACCGCCGACACGTTTATTCAGCGGACCGCTTACGATGAGTCGTGCCTGCGGCATTTGTCGCACCAGTCGCACGCCCTCGATGATGCGTGCATGGGCGGACGGGCTGAGTTGGTGGTTGGCTGGCCAGCCGGGCACGTAGGTGTGTCCACCGCCAAGCACCGCGACAAAGTCACAACGGGCAAGGGGAGCGGGTAGCGACGTGTTTTCCAATAATGCCGGTTGGGAGGGGTATTTACCTTCCAGACCGCGCACCATCCAAGTGCCGATGCCGGCGTTGGTGCACACGAGCAGCCACAGGCCACCGATGATGATCAACCCGCGGCCCAGCCTGCGCCGTTCGCTGAACTTCATCAGTAACGCTCCGACGACGATGATCCCGAGCGAAAAGGGCAGGGGCATCAGCCAATAGCCCACGACTTTTTTAAGCCAAAACAGCATGGGTCATGGAAAGGGCAACAACCCTGCCGTGTCGGCTTGGTTGGCGAATCGGGCACGGGCCGGATTGGGATGCACCCGGCGAATCCAAACACCCTGAATCTGATTCGGGAATTTCTCCTGCAAGGCCGCGTAGATCTCGGGATCTTGCTCACCATCGTCACCGAAGAGGGCAAATCGCACGTCGGGGTAGGAAAGGAAAACCTCCGTCAAGGCGCGCAGCTTGTAGTCCTTTTGATCCACGAGCGACCCGCTGCTCGCCTCGGAGATTTCCTTGAGTCGCAGCACGCCTCGCGGAAAGCCGGCGTTTTTCAAAAACGTGCGCACGTTGTCGGTCAGCTGACGCGGCGAGGCGGACACATAAAATACGGCGGAGGCTTCGGGTGCGACGTTCTGCGCGAGCAGGCGTTGATAATGCGCCGCCATCCCCGCCACCACTTCACGATTTCCGGGCGGCACGGTCAGGCTGTTTTTGAGCAGCAGCCACTTGGTGGTGACCTCGCTGCGCAGGATTGTGTCATCTATATCCGAGATGATGCCGATGCGATTGCGCGGATCGGCAACCAGCAGACCGGCGGGACTGCTCGGCTTGGGCTCTGATTCTATTTCGAACCAACCGGACTTCAGGGCGAGGGGTTGGTTCATGGCCAATAACCAATAGCCGTCGTCGTCGGTGCGGACCGTCCACGCCCAGCTAGCCACGCGCCAAGTCACCGAGCCCTCTTCGCCGCTGGTGAGCAGCCCTCGCGTCGTCTGGTAAAACGTCCGCATGCGACCATGCCGGCTTTCGGCCACGGAGCGCACTTCGGTCAAACGGCCTGAAAAATGAACACCCGTCGCGCCGGACCAGGCATCATCGACAACCACCTGTCGTAGGTCGCCGCCCATCGATTTTAACGGCTCTCCAAGCATCACGACCGTCAAAAGAACCAAGGTTTTGCTAAACATGGTGAAAAAAATAAGGCAGTGGTGCTATCCTCCCGAGGGAGCAGCACTGTATAGCCATTTGAGGTATGTCCTGGCGCTCTATCGTTCGCCTAGGAACAGCTCTGCGACATTGGGTTCATGCTCGGGATACTCCGTCAATTTTGTTGGATAGTTTGTGCCCCTTAGCATCTCATCGAAAAGGAGCTTTAATGTCGGTCCTATTTTTGCTCCAGGTTCGCCCTGAATCACCACTTCTGGCCGCTCTATGCTACCCATTCCTCCGCGGATTGTAATTTTTGTTCCTCGAAGAGCGTCTTTGAGGCTCTTGTAAAAGCGTAATGCATCTACCTCTTGCCCCCAATAGACGGTGAGTTCACGCACGCCGGATTCTGCGATTGCTTGGCCCCATGTGGCTTGTTGTGGCTCCGTTAAGGGAGGCCATTCGTGGGCACGGTTTGTGGAGAGCTGTTCCCGCAGATACTTAGCCTCATCCATCAATTTATTAAATGCATCCTGATTGGTGGAGACGGAATTCAAAGCAGCTTGGAGCGTTTCGATTGTCGCGTCTTTGGCCTCTACTCGTGCCGAATAAAGCCGATCTATAAGCCAATAGCTCACAGATAAAGATCCGGCGGAGATCATAATCGCGCAGACGATAAATGCCCCCTTCGCCCGCTTCAGCTTAGGCCATTCTTCGCGCAAGATCCTGAAGAGTTCCATTCATGAAGGCAGGTGTATTCCATTCCCCTAGTCGAACTCATTCCTTTGGTGACGCTTTCTGTCACCGAAGCCAACTTGTCAGCCGCGCTATCAACCCCGTGATTTATCCAACAAAACGCCCGTTCCGAGGGAAACGGGCTAAAATCAAATGGGGCGGCCTACGGGATTCGAACCCGCGACCCTTAGAATCACAATCTAATGCTCTAACCAACTGAGCTAAGGCCGCCGTGAGAGTTGGGCAAAATCAAGACCACACCGGCGGCTGTCAATACCTTCTTCCCAACCTTTCCCGTTGCCCGTTTTGGCGTTTCGAGCGAGGGTTGGCGTCATGCCCCGGGTCAGGATTGTCACTTACAACATCGCTCATGGCCGCGGGCTCGCCCCCATCCAAGGCATGAGCAGCCGGCGGCGAATCCGAATCACCCTGCTTAAAATCGCCAAGCTTCTCACGGAGCTGAACCCCGACATCGTCGCTTTGCAGGAGATCGATGAAAACTCCCGTTGGGCGGGAAATTTCGACCACCTCGAATTCCTCCGCGAATTTGGCGGTTTCGAGCATTCCGTATTTGGCATCAACAACCGCCGCGCCGGCCTCCTCAACCTCAGCTACGGCAACGCCATTCTTTCCCGGCATCCCATCACCGAGTGGGAAAACATTGCCTTTGGTCAAAGCCAGGTTGGTGAGAAGGGGTTTCTCTTTGCCGAGATCAACGTCCACGAACGACGCATTCCGGTGGCGAACATGCATCTTCACTACCGTTCGCGCATTCACCGGTTCGCCCAGGTGGACCGGTTTCTCGCCTACCTCCGCGACAAACAACGCGACCGTCACCACCACTGGGCGGTGCCGCCGATCGTGTGCGGCGATTTGAACAATACGCATCACGCGTCCGATGCCACCGCGACGCTCCTGAGTCACCTGCATGATTACGGCGACTACACGCTGCATCCGCGCGAGGGTTTCACGTTCCCTTCGCCTTTGCCCGGGCGCACGCTCGACTTTGTGTTTTTGCCTCCGGGCGCCAAACACGCGGAGAGCACCATCGTCCGCAGTTATCTTTCCGATCACCGGCCGGTCGTCGTGGATTTCGACGTGGCCTGAGGCGGTTGAAAAATTCCCTTTGCGCCGCGTCCGGTTTTTTGCGCCGATGACCGTTCAAATGGATCGCATCGCCCAAGCCTTCGCCCGCGCCCGTGCCGAAAATCGTGCCGCCTTCGTCGCCTACCTGTGCGCCGGCGATCCCGATTTCGATACTTCGCTCGCCGCGTGCCGCGCATTGATCGAGAGCGGAGTCGATGTGCTTGAACTCGGCGTGCCGTTTAGCGATCCGCTTGCCGATGGTCTGACCAACCAACTCGCCGCCCAGCGCTCGCTCGAAGGCGGCATGACCGCCGGGCGCGTGTTTGAACTGGTGCGTCGCATCCGTGAGTTCGCCCCGGCCACGCCGCTCGTTTTTTACACCTACTACAACCTGGTGTTCTCCAATGGCGTCGAAGCCTACGTGCGCGCTGCCAAAGACGCCGGTGTCGATGGCATGCTGACGCTCGACTTGCCACCCGAGGAGGCCGCCGAGGTGCAGGCCGCCTGTGCGAAGCACGATCTGAAGACCGTGTTCATTGTTGCTCCCACCACTCCCGAGGCTCGTCTTGCCAGGATCGGTGCGGCCGCCACGGGTTTCATTTATTATGTCTCCCGCGAGGGCGTGACCGGCGTGCGTGATTCCGTTGCTGCCAACGTCCCTGAGGCGGTCGCCGCCATCAAGCGCCACACGTCGTTGCCGGTCGTGGTTGGTTTCGGCATCGGCACGCGTGCACACGTCGCCGAGGTGGCTGCCCATGCCGATGGTGTAGTGGTCGGGAGCGCACTGGTGAACTGCATCCGTGAAAACCTCACGGAACGCGCCAAGATCGCTCCGGTGCTGAAGGTGCGCGCCACCGACTTGGTCGCGGGAACGAAGCGCTAAGACGAACCACGTCTCAGACGGTGGGTCTGCGTGTGTCATGCATGCCGAGACTGCCGTGACCGATGATGATCGGCGCACCCATGTCGTGGTGCTGGGTGGCGGGTTTGCAGGGCTGGAGGCCTGCCGTCGGCTCAACGATGAGCGTGTGCGGGTGACGTTAGTGGATCGTCAAAATCACCACCTGTTTCAACCGTTGCTGTATCAAGTCGCGACGGCCGGTCTCGCGGGGCCGGATATTGCGCAGCCCCTGCGGCATATTTTCTCGAAGCAGGAAAACGTCACCACGCTCATGGATGAGGTGATGCGCGTGGATCTCGATGCCCGACGCGTCGAACTCGCGCGTGGGACGCTCGACTACGATTATCTGATCTTGGCGCTGGGCGCGTGCACCGGTTACTTCGGCCATGACGAGTGGGTGCGGCATGCGCCGGGTCTGAAGACCTTGACCGAGGCAACGCACCTGCGGCGCGAGTTGCTGCTCGCCTTTGAACGCGCCGAAATGGCGTCCGACCCGGCCGAACGGGAGCGCTTGCTGAATTTCGTTGTGGTGGGCGGCGGACCGACGGGAGTGGAAACCGCCGGGGCGCTCGCGGAACTCGCGCGTCGTGTGTTGGTGGATGATTTTCGCCGCATTGATCCAAGTCGGGCGCATGTGCACCTGGTTGAAGCCGCGCCAAAGGTGCTCGGGATGTTTACGCCGGAGCAGTCCGATTACACGCTACGACGTCTGCAAAGAATGGGCGTCACCGTGCACTTGAACACTCCGGTCAAGGAAGTGGGCGCGGGGTATGTCGTGGCGGGTGACCAACGCTTCGAGGCGGCCGTGATTATCTGGGCCGCCGGTGTAGAGGGCAGTGCGGTGACTCGCACGTTAAAGGGTGCGCCGCTTGATCGAGGCGGGCGCGTGCAAGTATCCGTCGACCTCAGCTTGCCGGGACGTCTTGAAGTGTTTGCGGTGGGCGATCTGGCTGTGCTTTCCGATGCAAAAGGAGTGCGTGTGCCTTGGCTCGCCCCGGCCGCCACGCAGATGGGCCGACATGCGGCGGAGCAGATCCTTCAGGATATCGACCGCCGCGAGCGTGTTGCATTTGTGTATCGGGACAGAGGCAACATGGCGACTATTGGGCGGAGCAAGGCGGTGGCGCAGGTGTTCGGCATGAGTTGGAAGGGGTTGCCGGCGTGGCTGCTGTGGATGTCGGTGCACCTGGTGTTTCTCATGGGCATGCGCAACCGCATCGGCGTTTTCCTGAGTTGGGTTTGGTCCTATTGCCGGTGGCAACGAGGGGCGCGGATCATCGTGGATACCCGTCCGCCGGTCGCCGATGAGTTGGCGAAACGGTGAGAATAAGGCTTGAGGGTTTGGCGGCTAACTCGCGTTGATACGCGGGTGCCGCCGACTCTGAAAATTCTCATCATCGAGGATGACCGTCTCCAATTTCGGGTGACGGAGCTGTTGCTGGCAAATGCCCGAAGCGCCTCTTTTGAAATAGACTGGGCGCAGACGTTTGAAGACGGCCTGCGCTTGCTGCTGACCGGGAACTACGCGGCCTGCCTTTTGGATTTTCAACTGGGTGCGCGCGACGGGCTGGAGTTGCTTAGGTCCGCGCGGGCCGAGGACTGCCACACCCCGGTTATTTTTCTTACGGCCGATTCTTCCGAGCGGATCGATGTGGCCGCGATGGAGGCGGGGGCGTCCGACTACCTGGTCAAGGGCGAGATCACGCCACGCGTATTGGAGCGATCGATACGATACAGCTTGAAGCTTGGGGAGGCCATGCGTGAACTGCGCCTGCTGGCGACGCGTGATGCGCTCACCGGTGTGTTGAACCGGCGGGCTTTTGACGCCTTGCTCGCGGGAGAATCGGATCGCGCGCGCCGTCTCGGCCGGCCGCTCGCGATGGTGGTGCTGGATCTGGATCATTTTAAAAAAATCAACGACACGCACGGTCATCCGGCTGGCGACGCAGTCTTGGCGACGGTCGCCCGGGTGCTGGAGTCCGAGGTGCGCAGCATCGACAAGGTCGCCCGCATCGGCGGCGAAGAGTTTGCCGTGCTCTTGATGGAGATGGATGCCGACGGTGGATTCGCCGTGGCCAAACGTCTGGTCACGGCGGTGCGTGGGCGTCCGGTTGTCGTGAATGGCGGCAGTCCGCTTGCCGTCACCATCAGCGCCGGCGTGGCGGCTCTGCCCGTGCATGGAGGAACAGACGGAGAGTTTCTCGCGGCGGCGGACAAAGCGCTTTATACGGCCAAGCATGACGGTCGAGACCGCGCGGTGCTTGCCTCTTGAGGCCGGGGCGGTGAGCGTGCCGCATGGCTTTCACCGATTCATCGACGACAGTGGCCGAGATCAAGACCCGCGTGCTGGCCTTCGCTCGCGAGCGGGACTGGGAGCAATTTCACGCGCCGAAGAACCTGAGCATGGCGCTCGCCGCCGAGGCGGGCGAGTTGATGGAGCACTTCCTATGGGCCACGCCCGAGGCTTCGCGCACCATCGCGCAGGACGCGGCCAAGCGCCGGAAGATCGAGGAAGAACTCGCCGACGTGGTCATCTACGCGCTCGAATTTGCCAACATGACCGGCATCGACGTGGCGGCCGCCATTGAAACCAAGATGGCCGCCAATGCGGCCAAATATCCAATCGAGAAAGCCAAGGGCCGGTCGGACAAATACACCGAATTATGAGCGCGGCGCTCATAATTCGGAATGACCAATGACCAATGACCAATGACCAATGACCAATGACCAATGACCCGCTGGTCGGAGTCCGACATTGGTCATTGGACATTGGGAATTGGTCATTCCGCGGCTCTGCCTCGGTATCAGCCGCGACCGCCGTAGGAAATGTAATCGTCGAGATCGAGCAGATCGAAGAAGGTGTAGATGTCTTCGCGGTCGGCGGCGTCGGCTTTGATCATATCTACAAACCACGCGTGCATGTCGGCGGAGCCGACGCCGAGCTGCGAAAGCCAGTCGGACCACTGGGTGATTTCCCAAGGCTGGCGCGAAGTGTGGGATGATACCCATGCGAGCATTTCGGTGTCGTTCTTGCTTGTTTTGACTGCGGCGAGGAGGGCATCGGGATTGATGCCGGTGAAGGTGAAGAACCGCTGGTCGAGCGGACAGTTGTAGTGAAACTCACCCGCTTTGCCCGCGATGACTGCACGCGCTTTATCGAGCAGGCGTGGAAGGTGGACGTAGCCGCCTAGTTTAACTCGCGGACTGCGAGGCGGGTGTTGCGTGAGGTCGGGGTTGAATAAGTTAATCATGGCGAGGCGGAAAGAAATGCGCCTTTGGGGAAACGCAAACATCGGAGCCATTTGGCACTTGGCGCACACCTTGCGATCAGGTGATTTCGGGGCTTCTCACATGAGCAAGACGACCGCCGCCCTTCGCAATTACTACGTGCTTCCGTGTTGCCTGCTGCTGCTCAATCTCGCGAACAGCCTGGTGGGCTACAAGGCGGAGCTCATCGAGGAGCCGTTTCTGCGCACGCTGATCGTGATCTTCTTGGTGCTGTGCGGCGCGTCGCTGGTGGCGTTTGTGATGGCTCCGGCGATCGGGATGGCGGTGAACGCGCTGCAAAGGGGAAGTCGCCGCAATGGTGGTCCCATCGGTGAGACGATTTTCCTGCTCATTTTGGGCGCGGGCGTTTTCTGGTGCTATTACCAGCTCTGCAATCAGGGCCCGGCTGCGCTGCTGCCCGCCGAGTGGCGCAACTCGCCGTCGCCGTAAGCAACCACCCGCAACTCAATCAATTTTGTCACTTAATAAGTGACAGAATTGATTGGGGGCTTTGCTGGATCGGTGAGTGAAAACGATGCGGTTAATTGCGCGGGATCGGCTCCTTGTGCACGCAGAGTGCGCAGGGAGAGCGCATCATGGCGTTTGGCCAGACGCACGCCGTGATCATCGCGCAGCAGCGGACAATGGTGATACTCCGGCACTGCGTGGCCGAGTGCGCGAATGAGCAGAATCTGGCGGAAGGTCGATTTGATGAGGTCGGCGCCACGCACGACTTCGGTGATGCCGAGCTCGGCGTCATCGACCGCGCAGGAGAGTTGATAGCTGGGCACGCCGTCTTTGCGCCACACGAGGAAGTCTCCAAAATCACGACCGGCCATGGCCGTCTGTGCTCCAAAATGATTATCGTCGAAGGAGAGCGTTTCGCCATCGGGCACGCGGAAGCGCCAGTTCGTCGCGAACCCGGTCGCATCAAGCGGCGGCAGTGGCGTGCTCGCTGGCGGACGAAAGGCCGGCGGGTAAATGGGTTCGTCGTTTTCAGCGCCTTCGTGCGGAGCGGAGACGGACGCTTCGGCGAGTTCACGGCGCGAGTGATGACACGGGAAGATCAGTCCGGCGGCGTGAAGATGGACGAGGGCCTCGCGATAGCGGTCGAGGCGTTGAGTCTGTGAAATCATTGGCTCTTCCCATGTGAGGCCCAGCCAGCGCAGGTCCTCGATCATGGCATGGACGCAATCGAGCCGGACGCGGGTGACGTCGAGGTCGTCGTTGCGCAGGAGCAGCCGACCACCCGCGGCGCGGGCGCGTTGTTGGGCGATCCAGAACGTGCGCGCATGGCCGAGATGGAGATAACCCGTGGGCGAGGGGGCGAGGCGACCGACGTAGGAAGATGAATTCACCACGAAACACACGAAACACACGAAAACAGGAAACTGGAGCACAATCATTGAGCTCAAATGAGCTGTTTCGTGGGTGAGTATCTTGGATTTTCTTTCGTGTATTTCGTGTGTTTCGTGGTTCCTCTTTCCCCCATGCCGAAGCTCCTCTGCGTTTATTGTTCCTCCAGCACGAAGCTTGATCCGAAGTATTACGAGGTGGGCGAGCGTCTCGGACGAGAGATGGTCGCGCATGGGTGGGGTCTTGTTTACGGAGGCGGCAATATCGGGTTGATGGGATCGGTGGCGCGCAGCGTCAAAGAAGCCGGTGGCACCGTGGTCGGAGTGATACCCGATTTTATGCAGGTGCGTGAACTCGCCTATGTCGAGGCGACCGAACTGGTGGTCGTGCAGACCATGCGTGAGCGCAAGCGCGTCATGGCCGAGCGAGCCGAGGCGTTCGTGACGCTGCCCGGCGGCATCGGAACGCTGGAGGAAATGACCGAGATCATGAGCGAGCGTTATCTCAACCTGACCAAGAAACCCCTCGTGCTGCTCAACCAGGATGGATTCTACGATGACTTGCTGCGCTTCTTTGAGCGCATGGTGACGGAAAAATTCAAGTCACCCGGGTTGGCGGAATTGCTTGCGGTGGCCACGACGACCGAGGAGGTCTGGCCGCTTTTGCATCGCCCCAAGGCGTTCAAGGCCGACGCGCTGTGGAATTGAGCGCGCGGGTGATTTAGGGTGTGTCTGGGAAATAGACCGGCCCATCGCCAAGCTCTGCGAGTGAAGCGAGAAAAGGCACTGGGCCTGCGTTGCCCTCGGCGGCACGGGCCGCTGGCCCGCCTCCGCCTCGGTCGCCTTGGCCGAGCGCCTTTTCTCGCTCACGCTGGGCTAGCCTATTTCCCAGACACACCCTGGCGGAGCAGGCTTTCGATTTTTTGGGCCAGCGCGGCCGAGGCTTCTTCAAGCCACTGAGCGCCTTTTTCGGCGGTCGCGGACGGCGCGTCGCCCATCACTCCGCTTTGCGAGATATCAGAGGTTTTCCATGCAAACACCGCCACCGAGCCTTCGGGACGCAAGGCGCCGGGTGAGTCGATGCGCGCAGGGTATTCGCAGACTGCGCGGTCCATGTGCACGCATTCGGGCGCTCCCGCGAGCATGAGCGAGGTTTCCCACTCGCCGGCGTGGAAACCAAAGGCGGCCTCCTGCGGGGTCTGCACCGGGCGATAGTAGCCGTTGAGCATGCCTGCGCGCAGGCCGAGCGTGGTTTGAATCTCACGCAACGTGGCCACGACCATCGCGCTGTTGCCACCGTGCGTATTGAGCACGGCAATCTGGCGAAAGCCTAGCGTCTTCAGGTGCTCGGCGAGCGCGAGCAACTGACGACGAAGCGTGCGTGCGGAAATCGTGATCGTTCCGGCGAAGCCCGTGTGTTCGTTGCTCTTTCCGTAGGTGATCGCAGGAGCGACAAACACGGGTGCATCCGCGGTGAGCTTGGGCAACGCGTGGGCAAGCCAGAGTTTGTTCAGCATCGCGTCGGTCCCGAGCGGGAGGTGATGTCCGTGTTGTTCGATCGCACAGGTCGGAATAATCACGAGCGCCTGTGATTTGTTCGGGATCGCCGCGAGTTGACCTTCCGTCATCGCGACGAGTTCACGTGGGCGTTCCGTTCGAATGGATGGCAACGTGACGAGGGGCGTCGTTCCATTTGAAATCGGGGTGGAGCCGTGTGCGACGATTTCTCCAAGCAGGCCCGAAAGGGCGGAAGCGGCTTTGAAAAAAAGCTGCTCCGGGTCCAGCGCTGGATCGGGTTTGACCGGGAATGGCCGGGAGAAATGACCCGGGCGAAAATCCACGTCGCTCACTTCGGCGGGCTGGCTGGACGGCGCAGGTGTGCAACCATGCAAACGGGCGGCCACGGCCTGGGTGCAAACGCGGTTGGGATCGGCCGGATGGAAGCCGAGTCCAATTCCTCCGGAGCCGATTATGTAGGTGTGCAGGTCGAATTCTGTGCGTGCATCAATCGCGGCGGTGGAAACCAGTTCGGCGTTCCACGGGCTCGTGTTGAAAAATAACACGCGTGCAAACCCGGAGATCTTTATGCTTTCGACGATCTCACTGAGCGCATCGAGCGCGGTTTCCGCATCGACCCCGAAATGCGTATGCGGGTAGGGCGCCACGCCGAATCGCAACGGTGGCATCACCAGGAGTTGCGATTGCAGGCCGCTCGCCGCGATGGCGGAGCGCAACACGGCGGAACCGACGGTCTCCTCGACATCGAGCGGCAGGCCGAGTCCGTGATCGGCGAAGCCATGCACGGGCAATATGACGAGCGTCCGCGCCTTGTCGGGCCGGGCGGCTAATTCGCTCCAAGTCTGATGATCCCAAGCGGTCGCAGGGTCGGCGTTGGCGAGCCAGTGGGGGGGCATGGGCGTGAAACTAGAGGATCTGTCGAATCGGGGGCAAGGATGTCCGCGTCACTTGGGACCCACGGCAAGCAGGTCGTCCACGACCCGTTTGATCACTTCGTCCACGTGAGTGGTGAACGCGACTTGCTTCAGATAGGAGGCCGACGCGTAGGGGTGGACGGCCTGTGGATCGCGGACTCCGAGCTTCAGGTAAACCATGTGATCGGAGAAGTCCCAGGCCCAGCGGTCCTCATAAACGATCACCGCCTGCGCCGAATCGGGCAGCAGCGTAATGGGGCCGCTTTCGGCTTCGAGGCCGCGTGCCTGCAATGCGCGCACGATGCGCACGTCGATGCCGTGGTTGTCCTTGAGATTACGCAGCACGAAAAACCGCCGGACGTCTTTGAGGCTGCGACCGGCCTCGGTGACGTGCGTCTGCGTCGAGGCGCAGCCGGAGACCAAGGCGCAGGCCAGCATCATTAAAACCAGGTGGACGACGGACTTCATGGAAACCATCAGCCACGACGGAAACGCGTCGCGCTGCAATCCTCAGTTGCGTGATGCGGCGACTGGGCCACGCTTTCACGGATACATGGCCATCATCGGCAAACGCAATCAGCTCACCGTTCTCAAGTCCGCCCCTCCCGGTTATTACCTCGATGGAGGGACGCTGGGAGAATTGTTGCTGCCCGGCGCGCTCGTCCCTCCGGGGGCCAAGGTCGGTGATGTGCTCGACGTGTTTCTCTACCGCGACTCGGAAGACCGGCTTGTCACCACGACCGAGACGCCACACGCGGAAGTGGGCGAATTCGCCTACCTGCGTGTCGTCGGCGTCGCGCCGCGCATTGGTGTTTTTCTCGACTGGGGTCTGAGCAAGGACCTGCTGCTGCCCATCCGCGAACTCAAGCAGGGCGGGGTGCGGCAGGGGGATTGGATCGTGGTCTATGTCATGCTTGACACGAAGACCGACCGTATCGTCGCAAGCGCCCGTATCAACCGACACCTGAGCACCACGCCGCCTGTTTATGGCGAAGGCCAGGCCGTCAACCTGCTGGTCACGGGCGAGACCCCGCTCGGCTACAACGCGATCGTGAACAATGCGCATCGTGGCTTGCTCTATCACAGTGATGTTTCCTCGCCGCTCGGGGTTGGGCAAAAACTCGAAGGTTTTGTGAGCACCGTGCGCGAGGATGGTAAGATCGATCTGCGCCTCGACCGGGCCGGCTATCAACGCATCTCTTCGAATACCGACAAAGTCATCGAGGTGCTCACGGCCGGCGGAGGACGTCTGCCGTTCCATGACGACAGCACGCCGGAAGAAATCCGCGCGGCATTCGGCATGAGCAAAAAAGCCTTCAAGCAGGCGATCGGCTCGCTTTTTAAAGAGCGCCGCATCGTCATCGCGAAACACGGCATTCGTCTCGCGGATGCACCGACCAAATCCACTTCTTGATTTTTAACCTATGCCCGCTTCCGAAAAAGCATCCCGCACCATCACGGTCAGAGCCGAGCCGATCGAACTCTGCCAACTTTTGAAATTCGCCGGCTTGGCCGACAACGGGGGGGCCGCCAAGGCGATCATAAGCGAAGGACAAGTTTTGCTAAACGGCGTGGTTGAAACCCAAAAGCGCAAGAAGGTCATGGGCGGCGACCGCGTGACCCTCGGGGACGAGACGATCCTCGTTAAAATCGGCTGACCTCACGTTTTTTCTTTATGGCCAAACCTGAAATCAAGATCGAGCAACTCAAAGCCGGCACCGGACGCACGCCGAAAAAGGGCGAGGCTGTCACGGTCCACTACACGGGTTGGCTGACCGATGGCGAAAAGTTCGACAGTTCGGTGGACCGCGACGATCCCTTCACTTTCGTGCTCGGCGCGGGCCAGGTGATCGCCGGGTGGGACCTCGGCGTTGCCACGATGAAAATCGGCGACAAGGTAAAGCTCACGCTTCCGCCTGAGCTGGCCTACGGCGCCGGTGGTTATCCCGGTGCGATTCCGCCGAACGCCACGCTGGTTTTTGACGTGGAGTTGCTGAAGATCGGGTGATCGAAGGGGTAGGGACGGCTCTCCGAGCCGTCCGCTTGGACGCACGAAAAACTGAACTCAATCGCGGACGCCTCGGAGATGCGTCCCTACCTTTCTTCCATGAAAATCATCATCACCGGCGTCACGCGCGGTCTCGGGCGTGCGCTCACCGAAGAGTTTATACGACTCGGGCATACCGTCATCGGTTGCGGCCGCGGTTCCGAGGGGGTCTTCGATTTGCGCATGAAGCATGGCGCGCCGCATAGCTTCGACGTGGTGGATGTGTCCAACGCCACCAAGGTCGGCATGTGGGGCGCGCGGGCGCTCGCGTTCGGCGAGGTGCCGGACCTGCTCATCAATAACGCCGCCCTCATGAACACGCCGGCGCCGCTTTGGAAAGTGCCCGACGAGGAGTTCGCCACGTTGGTCAACGTCAACATCACCGGCGTCGCCAATGTCATCCGCGAGTTTGTGCCCGCGATGGTCGCCGCTAAAAAAGGCGTCATCGTCAACCTCAGTTCAGGCTGGGGGCGAGGCGTGTCGCCCGAGGTCGCGCCTTATTGCGCGAGCAAGTGGGCGATCGAGGGTCTCACCAAGGCCATGGCCGAGGAGTTGCCCGCCGAGATGGCGGCGGTTCCGCTCAATCCGGGCGTGATCGACACCGACATGCTCCGACAATGCTGGGCGGAGAGCGCGGGCGGTTATCCAAAGGCCGATGCGTGGGCCAAGGTCGCCGCGCCATTCATCCTGCAGCTCGGCGCCAAGGATAACGGCCGGAGTCTTACCGTGCCGGACTTTGAAGGCTGACCTTTCCCCACGCACGCCTTGCCCTGGGCCGCGCCCCGGTCAGTATCCGGCTCCTTCACCATGCCCCGTTTTCTTCTCCTTTTGGCGTTGCTCGGCTTCGGATCGACGGCCTTCGCGGTCGTGGTTGGACAGAGTTTTTCGGACGTCGAAGCCGAGTTGGGAAAGCCGCTCAGCCAACTCAATGCCCCCGGCCGCACCATCGCGCGTTGGAAGGATCTGGAAGTGACCTTTGTCGATGGTCGCGTGAAGAGTTTCCTGCTCCGTGATCTTGCCGGCGAGGCTGCTTCCGAGGCGCGTCGCAAACAGGAAGCCGAAGCCACGCGAAAGCGGGCCGATGCAATCGATGCCGAAAACCGTCGGCTGGAGGAGGAACGCCTTGCCCAAGAGGAGCGGGAACGACCGGAACGTGAGCGCCAGCAGCAGGCGCTGAAAATCGCCGCGCTCGAGGCGCAGATCGAAGCCGAGCGCAAGCTACTGCAGGCGTTGACCGAGAAGATGGAAACGCAGCGCTCGGAGGAGCGCACCGCCCGCATGACCACGCTGCGAAAAGAACTCTCCACGCTTCGCCTGGAAATCCAGCGCGCGCGGGCCAGCAATGAAACCGAACGGGTGACGCGCCTGCGCGGCGAGCTGCTGGCAAAAGAGAGCGAACTTAACTTGCTGGCGGGACAGTCTCGCTGATCATCTACAATCATGGCCAAACCACTACCGCTCGAAAAACTGAAAGAAGCCGCCCAGCTGCCCGACAACAAATGGGGCAAGCTCCTCGGTGCCACTCCGGTGGTGATGACGGTTGTCGCGACCTTGCTGGCGGGTCTCGCTTCCAGCGAGATGACCAAGGCCCAATACGAGCGCGCCTACGCCGCCCAGCTCCAGTCGCGTGCGGGCGATCAGTGGGCGTTTTTCCAGGCCAAGCGCCTGCGCGGCGAGATGCAGCGCAACACGCTCGACCTGCTCTCGACGCAGACAGGTGCCGCTGCGGTCTCTGCGGAGGACGCGCCGACACCGCCGCCGGCTCCCGCCGTTGCACCCGAGATCACCGCGGTGCTTCAAGGCGTGCGTGACGAGCTTTCCGATGAGGCGTTGACTTCGCTGGTGATGAAGGTGAAACCGGCGGTGCTGGCCGATGCCCAGCGGGCGGCCAAGGACCATGCCGCCGCTTACGATGCGCTCACGGGGCCTTTGTTGAAGAAAATCGAGGCTGACGGCTCGGTGGTTGCCCGTCTCCGCTTCAATGCCACGCGCTATCATCACGAGTCCCAACTCAACGCGGCGATCGCCCGTCTCTACGAATTGCAGGTGCGCAAGAGCAACGTCGCCGCCGAACGCCACCATACGCGCAGCCAGCGTTTTTTCTTCGGCATGCTCGCGGCTCAGATGGGTGTGATTATCAGCACTCTCGCGATGGCGGCCAAAGCCCGGAATCTACTCTGGTCGCTTGCCGCGGGCGCGGGCGTGGTCGCGATAGTCTTTGCGATCTACGTTTACCTCTACGTCTGAACGAGTGCGCAACCGACCGGATCAAGGCCGGCCGCGCAGGTAAAGATCCTCGACCTTTTTGCGCGCCCAAGGGGTTTTGCGTAGAAAGGTGAGGCTCGATTTTACGCTGGGGTCGTGGGTGAAGCAGCGGATCTCGATCATCCTGCCCAGATCGGCCCAGCCATGGCGCGCGACGAGCTCGGTGACGATGGTTTCAAGGGTGATGCCGTGGAGAGGATTGTTGGGCTGCGTCATGGCGTGAAGGCAAAGCGCCGCTCCTTCGCCCGGCAAGGGTGTTCGTGGGTGGGGGCCAAGTCGGAGTGAAGCGACTAGGCGGTCTTCAAAATAAATTCCGCAGTCCGTTTTCAGAGTAGGCAGCCTGCTTGCAGGCGCGGTTCGGAGCGCGAGCAAGTGGCGGACTGTCGCTACGCTCGAAACGCGGCCTACGGGGAAGATCCATTTTGAAGACAGCGTCTACGTCTTGCGGTTGAAGTCGATGACCTTGATTTCCTCGCCCGGCTTCTGCTCGGTGAGGACATCAAACTTGCGGGTCCGGCGACTAAAGCTGCCGCCACCCACGCTGTCGTAAAACTCCACGTAGGCCTTGCCGGTGGTGCGATACTGGTTCCAGCCCGGCACGGCCTCGGTTTCATCGATGAGAATGTCGGAGTCGGTCACGGTGATCGCGTTCGATCCCGTGCGGTATTCATACTGGAAATACCGGAGGGCATACGCCTTGGCCACGGCCCGGTGTTCTGCGCGCGCATCGTAGGGTTTGACGGATGCGGTTGGAATGGTCGGCGTCGTCGGGGACGGCTCGGCGGGCTTGCCGGGAGCGTAGGGTTGGACGCGTTTACCTTGATCGGTGGTGGCGGGTAGAGGCGTGGTTTGCACCAAGTCGGCGGAGGGGCGGGCGCTGTCCGCGATGACTTGGTCGGCGTAAGGCGGAGGAATGAGGTTGATCGGGATGAGCATCGCCTTGCCGTTGGAAAGCACGAGGACCTTGGAGGCTTGCACGTCGTAGGAGCGGATAACCACGTTCTCCAGCGTGCGACCATCGAGCAATCGGAGGCGACCGACGGGCGTCAGTGTCGATCCGGCGTAAGCGAGCGTCCCGATCACGCAGAGCAGTGAAAACAGGGATTTCATGTGGCGGCGGGGTTCCTACGATGGACCGCCTGGCGTGGTTTTAGTGCCGGTTGGCGCGGGCCGCATAATCGGCTGCAAGCCGGACCGTGTTGGCGTGAAGGCGCGCGGTGTGGATGCGGTCCCGGTTGTATCCGCCCCCGTAGAGAACGACCATAGGCAGAGCGCGTTGAGTGACCACATCGAGCACGTGGCGATCACGCGCGACCATGTCGGCATCCGTCAGACGCATCTGGCCGAAGCGGTCGTTTTCGTGAGGGTCGGCCCCGGCGATCCAAAACACGAGGTCGGGGGCGAAGTCGTCGATGGCGGGAGACAGAGTGGACTCCAATTGCTCCAGGTAATCGGCCCCATGCACGTATCGTGGGAGTTCAACATCAAGCCGTCCGGGAGTTTTGTGGGCGGGATAGTTTTTCCCCACGTGGATGGAATAGGTGAACACACGGTCATCGTCGGCAAAGATGCCGTGCGTGCCGTTGCCTTGATGGGCATCGGTATCGATCACGGCAATACGCGAGTCAGGTCGGGAGCGGTGATGATCGCGGATCGCGATGGCGACGTCGTTGAGGACGCAGTAGCCAAGCCCGCGATCGGCGAAGGCGTGATGCGTGCCTCCGGCGAGGTTGCAGGCGATGCCGTCCGTGAGTGCTGCTTCGGTGGCGGCAAGGGTGCCGGCCACTTCGAGGCGTGAGCGAATGAGGAGGGCTTCGCCGGCGGGCAAGCCGAGTTTGATCGCCTCGGCGGGATCGAGCGTCCCCGTGCGGATGCGGTGCAGGTAATCGACCGTGTGCACGCGCAACAGGGCGGACTCCGGCGCGGGAGCCACCAGATGGATCGTCAGGTGCGGCCGGGCTGACGCCCGGATCATCGCTTCCGAGCGCCAGAACTTGTCCATGGGAAAGGGATGCTCCTCCGGCAGGGGGAAGGTGTAATCGGGGTGGTAGAAGCAGCGCACGGTGAGGGAGTCGGATTACGACAACGTGTGGGTATGGTGATAAATCGCAGGTTTTACTCGTGGCTTTGGCGGAGTTCTTTTGGGAAGCTGCAGTCGTTGTTACAGCAAAAAGCCCGGCGTTTTCGCCGGGCTTTTTTTATTCAAGTTAAGGCCGTTTCTGAAGGCTCATCTTGGATCGGTTGTGGTGCCGAAGACACTGCCGGGTCTGGACTTGGATTCAGGGGCAGGCGTGGTGGTGTCGACCAAGACGATCATTCCACTTGGATCCGTTTTCACGGCGAGTTGGTTGATGCCGGCAATCTGCTTAAGAAAAAGGGCCATGTTCATCTGCGGGATATCGCCGGTGACCTTAACCTGGAAGGCGAGATCGGAGGGCTCGGTCCGGATTTGGAGTGACTCGCCCGTGGCGGTTTTCACCCCGCGCGCGGTGAAGCGTGCGTTTATGCCCGTGATGATCGTGTCGAGTCCGGTGTTTTGGTAGTTGGAGGCAGGTTGATTGCCCGTGGAGTTGAGCAGTTTCCACGTGCTGTCGTTAGCCTCGGCCAGTGCATCTTGGGATGCATTCTCGGGAGCTGTTTTGCGCTTCTGTTTGGCGTAACAAGCTTTCGCATACGCTTGGTCGGTTTCTGAAAACGTCTTCAGCGGGATGGTAAACACACGGCCATCCTGCCGTTCGATTTTGACCGAAACGGCATCGGGCATGTCGATGAGGCGCGCGGAAATTTGACGACCCTTGTCGTCAGTCCATTCTCTAAAATCGTTAACCTCGATGGCCTTAAGGGTGAGGCCGCTCGTGAACTGAAGGGTAACCAAGCAAGCGAAGAGCTTGAGTGGTTTCATAACTGAAAGAGAGATGCACGAGCTCGTGGGCCGTATGCAAGCACCACTTCAGCTATTTGATTTTGATTATGCCACAAACGGGGAATTCCCCGGGAGTAGCGCAAAAAAACCGCCGCTGTTGAGGCGACGGTTAAGGAGAGTGCGGGGGAATGCCTCGCAGGTCTGAATGATTAGATCTTCGCGAGGAGCTTTTCTTTGAGCGTGGCCTTGGGCATCATGCCGACGAGGGTTTCCACGAGCACGCCGTTCTTGAAGAGCAGCATGGTCGGGATGGCGCGCACGCCGTATTCGGCGGAGATGGCGTCATTGTCGTCCACGTTGACCTTCGTGATCGTGACCTTGCCGTCGAGTTCATCGGCGAGCTCGGCGAGGATCGGAGCGATGGCTTTGCAAGGGCCGCACCACGGAGCCCAAAAGTCCACGAGGACAGGGGCCGGCGAGGAGATGACGGTCTTGAAGTTATCGGAGGTCAGGTGGGCGATTTTATCGGACATGGAGGATAATCAGTTGTTTTTCAGATAGAGCAAAACGGCAAAGGAAATGGAGGCGACCGCCGCGATGCCCGCGAGCACCGTCAGATATACCGGGACGGCATCATCGGCTTCCTCGATCACCGGCATGGGTGAGACAAACTTGGGCCGCTCCGGCAGTTTGCCCATGCCGGCGGCGGCAACAGGGGAGGCCGGCGCGGATAATCCGGGAGCACGCAGACCGCCGCCTGACGGGGGCGCGAGCTTCACGGGGGCCCTGAGCACGGGGGCGGGGGCGGCTTCTGCCGGTGGCTCGATCGGAGCCGGGGCAACCGGAGTGGGCTCGGGGATGGGGGCGGAACTATCGGGGTTCTGATTCATATTCGGGTGTAAATATCAGCGAGGGGTGGATTTGTGGACAATCTCGGCGAGTTCACGCCGATCAACGGTTTCCAGACGCTTATCACGGCGTTTCAGTTCCTCGAATGTCTTGATCGCGGTCTCCGTCATGCGTCCGTGGGTTTCTTCGGAGCCGCCGACGAGCACGAAGTGTTCACCTTGGGTCACTCGTTTGTGGCCGTCCTGATTATCCAAGCCGATACCTACCAGACCAGCGGAGTGATCCGGTGACTTGAGAGGGGTGCGGGACGGTTTTTTGCTCACGCGGTTACCGTGCTTGCTTCCGCAGGTGTTTCAAGCGGCTTTTCGACATTGGCGACGGTCGTGTCCGGGGCGCTTAAGTCGGTGGGGGAAACAATCAAAGGCTCGACGGGTGGCGGTGTATCCGCAGGGGGTTCCGGGGCCGGCGGTGGCAGCGTGTCGTCGCGCGCGCTGCACTCGATATCGGTGAAGGCGTCGTTCTGGCGGACGCGGAGCTTGCCCAATCGGGTCAGCTCCAACACCGCGATAAACGTGGCGACGAGCAGGCGCACGGTGACGGGCTGGTCGCCAAAAAGTTCGGTGAAAACGAAGTTCTTGCGCGTGCGAATGAACTCCAGGACTTCCTCCATCTTGTCGGCCACGGTGACCTGTTCGTCCTGAATCTGGCCAACGACGAGTTTTTCGGCGAGGCGACGGAGGACGATGTTGAAGGCGTTCCAGAGCTCGATGCGATCAACGTTCTTAAGCGGACGATCGGACTCGGTGATCGCGAGTTCCGAGACATGGCGGGCCAGCAGGTCGCGTTGGAAAACCGCGAGCTCGTCGAGCTTGGCGGCGGCTTCCTTGAATTTCTTGTATTGGAGGAGCTGGTGGACGAGTTCCCAGCGGGGATCCATCTCTTCCTCCGTGGCGTTGGGATCAACGGCGGCCTGCCCCCGGGGGAGAAGCATGCGGCTTTTGATCTCCATCAACGTGGCGGCCATCACGAAAAACTCGCCGGCGATCTCCAGGTCGAGCTGCTGCATGGAGTGCAACACGTCGATATACTGACGCGTGACCGAGACGATCGGGATGTCGTAGATATCAATCTCGTTTTTCTTGATGAGAAAAAGCAGCAGATCGAGAGGCCCCTCGAAGACAGGGAGTTTGATGCGATAATCGGCGTCGGGAACCACGGTCGGTCGATGCTTGGCGAGGGCGGGGAGGCGGCAACGAAAAACTTGGCTTCGATGTGAAGCCCGATCACGTCGTCGTTCAAAGTATCGCGAGGCCAAGGACGCCGAGCGCGAGCAGCAGGGCGATCAGTGCCAACGCAGTGCGTTCGCGGGCGGTGAGGCGGAAGAGCATGGCAGATTACAAGCCGAACGGTTTTAGGTGGGCGACGATGCCGTCCAGAACCGGTTCGTCGCGAATTTCCTCCCAAGGGCGGTTGCTGGAGATGCGCACGAACACCTGTTCGCCTGCAGTGCGAAACCCGTATTTTAAGGCCAGCTTCAACAGGGCGCTCGCCGAGCGAGGATCGTTTTGCGTGATCGAACGACCGTCGTAAAGATGCCAATACCAGACGTGTTGGAGGAAACCCGATTTGGAAAACGCGCGATATTCGGGGGACGCCAAGGTGTGTTTGCTGGAAAGGAATGGGATGAGCGGTGGCTCGGCTGGTTCCGCCGACCAACCGCCACCCGGCCAGCAGGCTTCGGGGGTGTGCGCCGCCACCGAGCTGACGGTCGCTTGGCCGGGCGCCCAGTAAGCCAGATAAACGGTGATCTGCAGCGACTCGGCCCCGGGATTCGCGCCTTGGTTGCGCACATAGGTGCGCTCGACAAGGTTTTCGGTTTTGAGAACCGGTGTGAATTGAAAGAGATCCTGTGTTTTCACGAGATCCCAGCCGGCGGGGGCGGACGGCAGCATGGCTTGCAGGTCGGGAGCCGCACCGGTAGCACGCGCCGGACCATGGGTGTTGAACACGAAAAAGCCGACGAACGCAGTTGCGATGACGTAAGCGGAAATCACCCCCCACGGCGTTGATGCCGGTGCGTTACCGGAGGCGGTGGGTGCAAGCGCAGGAGAATCCGCAGTGGGCGCCGGCTCGGGTTCTTCCAGCCATAACGCGAGTCCTCCGAGAATCATCGCCGTGACGCCGAGCACGGCGAAACCGGTGAGATCGTGCCATTGGCCCTTGATGTCCACGCCGGCGTTCGCGAGCAGCGTGAGCGTCAGGGACCGGATGATGTTCATCACGAAAGCCAAGGGGGGCGCGAGCGCGATGAGGAATACCCGGGCCCACGGACGACGCACCAACGTAGCCGAGAAAAACACCGCCGCGACGAAGCACGACAACAAGCTGCGGACTCCGCTGCAGGCCTCCTCCACGCCGACGCTGGTGTAGGCGAGATAGATGATGTTGCCCGAATTGGAAGCGGCCACGCCGAGCAGGTGCAGAGATTGGAGGACGATATCAGTCACCCAAAACTGCAGTTGCAGGGTGATGCGCGAATACGTGCCGGGGGGAAGCGGCGCGCACAACGGCCAGATACCGATGGCGACGAGCGAGGACCAATTGAAAGGCACCGCGCGCACTCGTGACGTGGAGAGCCAGAGCAACGTTGCAAGCAGCAACCCCGAAAGAGCCATGGTGAGCGACATGCCTACCAGGGGATGCGTCCATTCCACCGCTGCGGCATAAAGGCCGGCGAGGCAGATAAACCCCACGCCGATGACGAGCGCCGCTCCGCGCAGCACGCGCAGTCCGGCGCCGTCGGTGAGAAAGCGCCACGGACCGCGCCGACGGCTTTCATGCAACAGAAGCAAAAACAGCACGGGGGCAAACAAACCGTGTGACAGGTCGGGATTGTTCATCCACTCCGGCCACAGGTGCAGGCAGAGGCCGGTCGTGAGCAGCGCCGCCAGTGCAACCACGATCCGGTTGGGCGTGTTCAGGTGTGCAAGGTGGCGAATCGGAGCGGTCATTTAAGAGGTGGGTGCATAATGCTCGAACAACGCGTAACTTACATCCAGAGGCAGCGGTTGCAACGTTGGCAGATGGTTTTCGATGCGGCGGTTGGGCCTGGTGTCGATCAGCGCCTCGCCGATTCTGTCCAGACTGCGGAAGTCATCACGAAGGATTTCCTTTATGCGAGTAGCGGCCCAGTGAAGTCGCGGCACGTCGCGTCCCGCTCCCGCTGCGCAAAAAAGTGAAAGATATGCGGGGTAACTCGTGCCGGTCACCGGCAGTGGGTTCCGTTCCAATCGGGCAAAAACCAAACCACGAAGGGCGGCGTCGGGATGACGGATCAAATGCGCGCTCAATATTTCCATCAGCACCGGTTCACTCGGGCCTGTGAGCAGACTTTCCACTTCGCGGCGCAGCGCGGTGATCCATCCCAATTGTGCGAGGGCATCGAGCCGCAAAGGAATCAAGTCGCGCGCACCCAGCAGCCCCGGACGGCTGTCGATATACTGGAGTGTATCGTGTGCGAAACCACGCGTGGTGAGTTGGCGGCAGATGTTGAAAAACGACAACGCATCCCGCGCGTCCCCCGATTCGTCCGCAGCCTTGAGCAAGCGTTGGCGCATCTCGGCGCGCGAGGAGGCTTTTTTCAAATCGTCTGTCAGGGTGAGAAGAAAGCGTGCCGACGCGGGCAATGAAGCCATGCCGAGAAGCCGCGCACGCCGGCTGGCATCGCCGGTGCGGTGGTTCGCAAATAACCAGGCGTTCAACCACGCCCCCCCGTGGTCGGGGGCCGCGAGCATGCGCTCGCTCGCCAGCTCCTCGATTTGCGGGAAATCGCCGCGCGCCAGCAACGCGCGGAACCAGACTTGTGCCGTGTCCTCGGCCTGCGAGGGATGATCCTTGAGCAATCGCCGGTAAATCTGGTCGGAAAGACCGGGCTGCCCCAGCTGCCAGATTTGGGCGAGTTGGCGGCCGGCGGCGTAGTTTTCCGGCTGCAGATTATAGGCTGTCGATAACGCAATGAATGCCGTCTGCAGGTCGCCTGCGGACACCGCCGCTTGGTATTTTTCGAGAAAATATCCCGTGCGGATGATCGTGAATCTCGACCACGCGGGCGGCCAAAGCACCCCGGCATAGGTCACGCTATAGCCGACCGTTCTCAGGAAGACGAAGACCGCTAGCGCGGCCGTCAGGTAGGTCAGGGCAACGAGGGTTCCGTGGAATGCAAATGCCCGCCCCCAAAAGGGCCTTACGTCGGTGCGGTCCACCGAGCAACGCCAGACGCCGGACTCCGTTTGACGCAGCAGCGGACATACGCGCTGAAAACGCGCGGGCTGGTTCCAGTTTGTCATCGCCGCGCAGCCGGTCTCCCAGGCACGTCCGGAATCGCTGGGGTGCTGACAGGGGCATTGGCCGCGTTTCGATTTCAAACGGTAGGCCGTCTTGCGCGTGTTCCAATAAAGGAGGCCCCACGCGAGGCGGATAAAGTCTGAAAACCATCCCATGTGCACACAGAGTAACGGAGCTGTTTTCGATTCAGCAACAACGGGATTTTAGGAATGGAACAAACGCCGGTTTCGCGCAGACTATTTACAAGCCATGCCCCTCCAAATCATCCGTTCCTGTTTTGCAGCAGCCACCGCCGTGGTTTTCGCGATTGGACTTCAAGCGGCCGCCATCGTCGGGCAGCCCGCGCCCGAATTCACGCTTACCGACATCAAAGGCACGACGCACACGCTCTCCGATTTCAAAGGCAAGACGGTCGTCCTTGAGTGGGTGAATCCGCAGTGTCCGTTTGTCATGAAGCACTATGACAAGAGTGGCAACATCCCCGCGCTCCAGAAAGCCGCCACGGCTGAGGGTGTCGTGTGGCTCTCGATCAATTCCGCCGCCCCGGGAAAACAGGGGGATTTCGATGCCGCCAAGGTCGCTGCATGGACCACCAAGACTGGAGCCGCTCCCACTGCTTACCTTCGTGATAGCGACGGCAAGGTCGGCAAACTTTACGGTGCCAAGACCACACCGCACATTTATGTGATCACAGCCGACGGCAAACTCGCTTACAACGGAGCCATCGACAGCATCAACTCGGCTGACGCCGATGACATTGCCAAGGCCGAGAACCACGTCACCGCCGCGTTGGCTGCGGTCAAAGCCGGCAAGCCTGTCGCCACCAGCAGCACGCAGCCGTATGGATGCTCGGTGAAATACTGATCGAGGGTAGGGTGATCGCTCGAAGGTAGGGACGTCTCTCCGAGACGTCCGCTCCGAAAGGCTCGACCTCCGAACACGGACGCCTCGGAGAGGCGTCCCTACCACAAACACCGATCCGTCAATCGTGCGCCGTCATTGTGGAGTCCACACATGCGGCCACTCCTCGGGCTGGATGACTAATCCGCTCCGCACGGGGTTCATGCGAATATAGGACGCCTTCTCTTCAAAGCTTTCATCCGTGCGCAAGCGGTGATCAAAAAATCCCTTTTGCCAGATGATCCCCTGTTGGCGGGCAGTATGCCGTTTCCACGCAGTCATTACTTTGTTCAGGTCCTCGGTGCGCGGGCATGCGACCAAAGCGTGAAGGTGGTCGGGCATCAGCAGCCACAGATGCACATACCAGCGGAGCGTCTCATGATAGTGGCGCACCGAAGCAAACAGAGGCTCCGCGATAGTCGGGATGCAGAGCTGGTTCGGCCCGCGTTTCTGACAACAGACCGTTATGAAAAACGTCGCATCATTCACCCAAGGAGGCGGGGTGTGGTGTAGCCATCGACGATTCGGCAGGTCCATGGTAAACAGCGGGTCGATGGTTGGTGATTGAGGGTAGGGACGTCTCTCCGAGACGTCCGCTCCGAAAAGCTCGATCTCCGAACCGGACGCTTCGGAGAGGCGTCCCTACCTTCCGATGCTCAGACTTTCACATCGAACAACTGGGGATGCATCACGCCTTCGGCGACCTTGTTGACGGTCCCGGTCATGCGGATTGCGAAGCCCGCTCCGATTTCGATGCCAATCTGACCGCCGGGCATGTGCACGGTGACGTCGGCGTCCACGAGACCGAGTTTGTGCGCCACCGAAGCGGCGGCGCTGGAGCTGCTGCCCGAGGCCAGCGTGTAGCCGGCGCCACGCTCCCAGATCTCGATGCGGATGTTTTTGCGGTCGAGCACCTGCAGGAACTGGACGTTGGTCTTGCGGGGGAAGTTGGCGTGCGTTTCGAGATGCGGGCCGTATTTGTGCGCGAGTTCGGCGGAGACTTCCGGCAGCGGCAGCACGCAGTGCGGGTTGCCAATGGTGGCGGAGCAATAAGTGAACGTGCGATCAAGGACGGTGATCTGCTCGTTGATGACCTCGCGCTCCGGGCCGACGTGCGGGATCTTGGTGCTCACGAAAGAGACCGAACCCATGTCGACCGTGATGAGCTTGCCGTCGTCCTTGATGACCGACTGCACGTGTCCGCCGGGCGTCTCGATGGTGAACACGGGGTTTTTGGCGAGCTTCTGGTCCCACAGGTAACGCGAAAAAATGCGCAGGCCGTTGCCGGACTTTTCAGCCTCGGAGCCGTCGGGATTGAAGATGCGCAGGCCGAACTCGGACTTGGCCGAGGGGAGCGGGCCCCAGAGAATGCCGTCGGAGCCGACGCCGAAATTGCGATGGCAGATCACGCGGATCTCATCGACGGACGGACCGTTTTTCCATTGGGGGAAATCGACGGGATCGCAGACGATGTAGTCGTTGCCGAGAGCGTGGTATTTGTGGAAGCGCATGGAGATGAAAGGGCAGAGTGTTGCCCACTGAATCGTCGGAAGACACGGAAATTTTTCAGCCGCGTCCGGGGCGTTTTTTAGTGAACGATTATGCGTTCACGACAGCGGCTTTATTGGTGTAGCCGAACAGGCCGCGCTTTTTGATGGCGGCGGCGACCGGGGGCGGGACCATCGTTTCCCATGTGGCATCGTTGGCATGGATACGGCGGAGCACGTCGCGGGAGAAGATACCGAGGATCGACTTGTCGAAACCCACGATGCACTCGATGTAGTGGTTTTCCATCAAGTGCGCGTAGAGGTTGCTCAGGTGGGCCTCGACTTGGAGATTCTTCGCGTTGATGAGCACGTTGGCGGTGAAGGGCGAACCCGCGACCTTGTCGCCGGGGAAAGGTGCGGAGGTCGCCGGGTGGCCGTCGGCCAGGTAGCGATCATAGGCGAGTTGCTGCATCGGGTAGATGTAGAGCTTCACCGCGTTGCGGAAAAGGCGGCCGAAGTTCTCCAGAATACCGCCGGGCAGCGCTTCGTAATACTTCTCGTTAAAAATTTCCACGAGGTTGTTGATGCCCATGGCCACGCCGATCATTTCCTGCGTGTAACGACGGAAGTAGGTCGTGAGGCGGTAGTATTCGGAGTAGTCCGAGATCAAAACCGTGAAACCAATATCACCGAGCAGATCGACGCGGGAGAGGAAGTCCTGCGCATCGAGTTCACCGGAGGCGAGGAGGTTGTTCATGGTGATTTCCATGAGCACGACGAGGTCTTTGCCCTTCACCTGCGGCTCCTGCATGAACTGGGCGCAGGCGCAGTTGAGCATGTCCACGTTGACATGGGTGACCGGACGGAAACTGCCGCGCTCCACCAGCACGGCTTTTTTGTAGAGGATCTCGGAGGGCTGGAGCACCTCGCCGCCGGCGCCGAACATCACGGCGTTGGTGAGTTTGTGGCGCACGAGGTAGAGCGACATGAGTCGGTTGTCCACCGGACCAAAGGCGGGGCCGCTCATCTTGAGCATGTCCACCTCGATGCGCTCGGGGCCGACGTTATCGAGGAGCGACTTGATAAGCTCCTCGGGCGTATCCCGGTAATAAAACGCGCCGTAGATGAGGTTGGTTCCCACGACGCCGAGCGCCTGCTGCTGGAGGACGTTATCCTTATCCCACATGCGGACGTGCATCACGATCTCGCTGGGCGGGCCGTGAGGTTCGGTCTGGAAACGGATGCCCAGCCAGCCGTGACATTCGTTGGTGCCCTTGTAGTTGCGAGCTGCCACCGTGTCGGCGAAAACAAAAAACGTGGTCGTCGCGCCGCGTTTGTCGCCGAGACGCTCAAGCAGCAGCGTGTATTCGTGATCGAGCATGAGGCTGAGCCGTTCGCGCGAAACGTAGCGCGGGGACTTGCCGTAAATCGCGTCGCTGAAAGTCATGTCATAGGCCGACATGGATTTCGCGACCGTGCCGGCCGCGCCGCCTGCCTGGAAGAAAATGCGCGCCACTTCCTGGCCGGCGCCGATCTCGGCGAACGTGCCGTATTTGGGCTCATCGAGATTGATCGTGAGGGCCTTGCGGTTGGTGGTCAGCAGGTCTTTTTGCTCGGACATTGGTAACATAGTTGGAGCGGTGTGCGCAGGACCGCAATCCTGTGAAAGCAAAGCCGCGGTAACGTGGAGGATGGCGAAGAACGTGCCGGATTGTTGAAAAGCTCTGGCGGTGCGAGAGGTGTTGGCTACGCTGCGGCACCTTTATGAAGAATTTCTTCGCGTCCTTCCTTGGCACATTGGCGGCGCTGGCGCTGGCGATCACCGGTGTCATGGTGGTTTCGTTTGGCCTGATCGTGGCGCTCTCGACCTTCAAACCCGAGGTAACAACCTTCGAGTCGGGCTCTTACCTGGTCTTTGATCTGAGTGCGAACATCACCGATGCGCCTCCCGAATTCGACGGCGTCGGGCCGGCGGCGTTATTTGGCGGGGGCGAATCACAAACCCTGCAATTGCGCACGATCACGCGTGCGCTGCGGGAAGCGGGCAAGGACAAGAAGATCGCCGGCGTGTTGTTGCGCGGCAGTCTCGAAGCCGAGGGCTATGGAACTGGATTTGCCGCACTCAAAGAAGTGCGCGCGGCCTTGGCTGATTTTAAGAAATCGGGAAAACCCGTGGTGGCGTATTTGGATTTTGCGACGACCAAAGACCTCTATCTCGCCGCCGGCGCGACCGATCTGGTGCTCGATCCTTACGGCTCGCTGGTGATCCCGGGCCTGGCGAGCGAACCGACGTTTTTCGCGGGTGCGTTCGAGCGTTTCGGCGTGGGTGTGCAGGTGACCAAGGTGGGCGATTTCAAATCCTACGCGGAGCCTTTTGTGCGCAAGGACCTGAGTCCGGCTAACCGCGAGCAAATGGAGAAGCTGCTGGGTGACCTTTGGAGCGACCTGCTCATCGACCTTTCGGATGACCGCAAGATCACCCCGGCCAGCTTGCAGGAGCTGGTCGATGCCGAGGGCATCATCAAACCCGAGTCCGCGCTGAAGGCGGGGCTCGTCAACCGGCTCGCCTATCGCGATGAGGTCATCGCGCAACTGAAGACCGCGACCGACACCAAGGACGCCGACACACCGTTCAAACAGGTGGATCTGGCCGATTATGCGCACACGTTGACCGAGCCCCCGAGTCACTCCGGCAACGAAATCGCGGTGATCTATGCCGAAGGCGCGATTGTTGATGGCGAGGGCAATCCGGACGAGGTGGGTGGCGAACGGTTTGCCCGTGAACTGCGCGCGCTACGGCAGGACGATTCGGTGAAGGCGATCGTGTTGCGTGTGAACAGCCCAGGCGGTTCGGCGACCGCCTCGGAGCACATCCAGCGGGAACTGCGGCTCGCCGAAGAGGTGAAGCCGGTTATTGTTTCGATGGGCAGTTACGCGGCCTCCGGAGGGTATTGGATTTCCGCCTACAGCAGTCGCATCTTTGCCGAACCTACCACGATCACGGGCTCCATTGGAGTGGTGGGCATTCATTTTGATGTCAAAAAACTGGCCAACGATCTCGGTATCACGTGGGACGGGGTGAAGACGGGCAAGTATGCGGATATTTTTACGATCTCGCGCCCGAAGACCCCGGCGGAACTGGAGATTTTCCAAGGCATGGTGGAGTGGATTTACGGGGAGTTTATCCGAAAAGTGGCCGAAGGCCGTAAGCTTGATCCGGACGTCGTGCGGGCCATCGCCGGTGGTCGCGTGTGGTCGGGGCGCGAGGCTTTGAAACTGGGGTTGGTGGACGAACTCGGCGGCTTGGATGACGCCATCGCCCATGCGGCGGAAGCAGCCGCGGTGGAGAATGATTATACGCTGACGGAGTTTCCCCAGTCGCAGACCTTCGCCGAGTTGTTATCCAGCTGGCTCGAAGACGTGCGCCGTCCGGAGACGGCCAAAAACGACCTGGTCTCGAAAGTGGTGGAAAGCCTCGAATCGCAGGTGAAGACGCTGCAACAGTTCAACGACCCGCGTGGTGTTTATGCCCGCCTGCCGTTGGAGATCAGCGTGCGCTGAACGGACGTCAACCGGCTGAGTTTCGTTTCGCGGCGAACTCTTCGCCGGTGCGGGGTGCGTTTGGCAGCTGGGAGTCGAGGGATTCGCGGTAGCGCAAGCACCCCCGTAAGAACTGTGGCCAGTCGGGCACAACGACGTTGGGGGTGACTTTCTCAGGCAGAAGGCTCCACAGCTGCGGGTGATGCCAGCAGAGATTGTGGCCGGTGCTGTCACGGTGCTCACGGATTCCTGCGCGAAGTTTTTTCACTTCGGCGATCAGTTCGTCATAGGAGAGTCGGTCGAGGTCTTGGTCCATTGGATGTATACGCCGGGGGTTGGGTGAACTGGAAACAGGGGTATTCTGATGGAACCGTTTCGTCGGCCGAGGTGCGGAGACCGCGAAGGTTTTTTCGGGTTGCTCAAAACAGGTTTGGTTTTCGCGGGGTTCTTGGTTTGGTGCTTCCTTACCCATGAAAGTCCCGTTCCTCGACCTTTCGCTTCAACATCAAGCTCTTCGTGAGCAGGCGCTCGCCGCGCTCGCGGCGACCTATGACGCCACGCGCTTCTGCCTCGGCAAGGATGTCGAAGACTTTGAGGCCAATTTTTCAAAAACGCTTGGCTATCCGCGTGCGCTGGCCGTCAACAGCGGCACCTCGCCGTTGCACCTGGCCGCGGTGATCGCGGGCTGGGGGCCGGGTGACGAGGTCATCGTGCCTGCGTTTACCTTCATCTCGTCGGCGTGGGGCGTGAGCTATGTCGGAGCGACTCCCAAGTTCGTCGATATCGACGCGAAGACTTTCAACCTCGACCCTGCGGCGGTCGAAGCGGCGATCACACCAAAAACCAAGGGCCTTGTGATCGTGCACCTCTTCGGCCAACCCGCTCCGATGGATGCGCTGCTGGCCATTGCGAAGAAACACGATCTCTTCGTGGTCGAAGACTGCGCACAGGCCGTGGAAGCCAAATACAAAGGCACGCCGGTCGGTCTGCTCGGCGATGTCGGCACGTTTAGCTTTTATCCGACCAAGAATCTCGGTGGCTGCGGTGAGGGTGGCGCGCTTGTGTCGAAAAATGATGCCCATTTCGCGCAAGCCAAGCTCCTGCGCGTGCACGGGATGGGACGTCGCTACTACCATGACCTGGTGGGCTTCAACTTCCGCATGGATGGTTTCCAAGGCGCGTTGCTCAACGTGAAGTTGCCGCATCTTGCGAAGTGGACCACGCGTCGTCGGGCCATCGCTGCGCGTTACCTCGCGGGCATCAAACTCGCCGACGTGGTTCTGCCCGCGACGGTGGATTACGGCGCGAGCGTGTATCACCAGTTCACGATCCGCCATCCGCGTCGCGATGCGTTGCGCGAGCACCTCACGAAGCACGAGATTGGCACCGACTTGATCTATCCCGTGCCGCTTCACCAGCAGGCCTGTTACGCGTCGCTGGGCTATCAACCGGGTTCGATTCCGGTGGCGGAGAGAGCCGCGGCAACGTGCGTGAGCCTGCCGATCTTCCCCGAACTGACCGATGCCCAGGTCGATCACGTGATCGCGGCGGTGAATTCTTTTTAACCGCTAATGGGCGCTCATGATCGCTAATCTCAGAGCCACTTTCCAAATTAGCGTTCATCAGCGTAAATTAGCGGTTTAAACCCCGGAAGATGATTAACGCGATTCAACTCAAAGTCTGCGGGCAGACCCGTGCGGAGGATGCACGCGTGGCGGCGAAGTTGGGCGCGGATTATCTGGGCTTTATTCTCTATCCCAAGTCACCGCGTTACGTGTCGCTTGATAACTACAAGGCGCTTGCTCCGGAGCTGCCTGCGGGGCCGCGTCACGTCGCGGTGTTGGTGGAGCCGTCAACCGATGAATTGACCGAAGTGGCGGCCTCGGGATTCGATCTGTTTCAAATTCATTTTTCACATACGACGCCGCTGGATGTGATTCGTGGCTGGTCGTTGCAAGTTGGCGCGCACCGGCTGTGGCTCGCGCCCAAGTTGCCACCCGGCGAAGATGTGGCGACGGATTGGCTGCCGCTGGCCGGCACGTTTCTACTCGATACGTTTCACAAGGGCGGCTTTGGCGGCTCCGGCCAGACGGGCGACTGGGCCAAGTTCTTTCGTCATCAACAGGCCTACGCTCAACATACGTGGATCTTGGCCGGTGGCTTGTCGCCCGACAACGTGGTTGCGGCGATTGCTCACAGCGGCACCCATTTTGTGGACGTGAACAGCGGTGTGGAGGCCGCCCCGGGCGTGAAGGATCACACGAAGCTCAAGCGCCTGGCGGACGCCCTGATCGGGGCGTCGAGGTAGGGACGCCTCTCCGAGGCGTCCGGATCGGGAGCGGACGTCTCGGAGAGACGTCCCTACCTACAGCAAGGGCGCAGGCAACGCGCCTTCGTGATCGAGGAGCTGGCGCTTGATGGTTTCGCCGAACGCGAAACCGGTAAGCGAGCCATCGGAACCGATCACGCGATGACAGGGCACGAGCAGGCAGATCGGATTGGTGGCGTTCGCACGACCGACGGCGCGCGAGGCCCCGGGATTGCCAAGTTCGGCGGCGAGTTGCCCGTAGCTGCGGGTCTCGCCAAACGGAATCGCCACCAGCGCGGTCCACACGCGGTTCTGAAAGTCGGTTCCTTGCGCCGCGAGGGGCACTGAAAAGCGAGACCGTTTACCGGCAAAATACTCCGTCAGCTCTTTTTTAACCGCAGCGACCAAGCCAGGTTTGTCACTTATTAAGTGACAAATAGGTTTGAGTCGGGAGCGCAGGGCGGCGAGGTCGCCGAAGGCGGTGGCGACGACGGCTCCGGTTTCGTTGACGGCGACGGAGAACGGGCCGCAGGGAGTGGCGAAGGTGGCGACCTGAAGAGTGACCTCGGTTTTCATAACGCGGGTTGATTGAGTTGCCAAAGGTGCGAGGTCGCGAGGCTGCGATGCGGGGAGAATACGGCCATGAGTCGTTTGGTCGCCTCGATGTCGGGCCGCTCTTCTAACGCGAGCAGCGACTGGAGTCCGCTGGTCACGCCGGTGTCGCCGAGGGGCACACAGTCGGCGAAACCGAGCGAGCGCATCATGAGGTAGTTGACCGACCAAGGTCCGAGTCCGCGGATGGCGAGCAAACTTCGCTCGGCCCGGGTGGCGCTCATGCCGCGCAGGTCGGGGAGGTTGAGTCGTCCCTCGACGATGAGACGGGCGGTGTCGATGACGTAGGTGGCTTTCGACCGTGAAAACTGGAGGGGCTTCAATTGCTCGGGGTCGATGCGGGCGATGTCGGCGGCGGTCGTCGGTGCGTAAAGGCCATTGGAAAAAGGACGACTCGCGAGAGCGATCAGGCGGTGCCTGAGCTGAAACGCGAAAGGCAGGTTGATTTGTTGTCCGATGATCGCCCAGAGCAGGCCGTCGAATACGGAGGGTGTTTGCGCGACGCGCAGTTCGGTGCGGCCGGCAACGAGACGTGCGAGTCCGAGTTTGCGGGCGAGACGAGCGAAGGCCGCGGCATCTTGATCGAGGCCGAGCAACGCGATCACGAGGGCCTGGGCCTCGGACGCGTGTGCGTCGACTTCGGCACGGACATGCGTGGGTGAAAGGTGCAGTGTGAGCAGCGTGGGCGATTGCTCGGGACCGAGGCGTGCGACGGTGGTGTAAACGTCGCCATCGAGGCGCTCGGTCAAACTGTGCGGGTCGCGACCAAGCGTGCGTTTGAGATAGGCGAGCGGGTAACCGGCGGGCAGCGTGATCTCAAACGAACGCGCGGAGCGCAGCTCGCGGTAGGCAAGGGGAGTCTGGCCGTTGCACGCGCGGAAGTGCTCGTGGAAAACCGAGAGCGATTCGAAACCGGCAGACGAGGCGATGTCAGCCAGCGCGGCGCCAGTCGCGAGCAATGCGCGTTTCGCCATGTCGAGACGGGCGCGGAGGAGCACGTCGGCCGGCGTGGCGTGGTAGTGCTGACGGAAGAGTTCGAACAAACGCGTCGGACCAAAGCCGGAGCGTTTCACGATGGCTCGGGCGTCTTCAAAGGCGGCGGGGTTTTGGCGGATCTCGGCGACGAGTTGCTCGATGCTTTCCAAGACGGGATCGGCACCGCGCGCAAAGTCATCGGGGTGGCATTTTTTGCAGGGGCGCAAACCGGCGGCACGGGCGGCCTCGACGGTCGGAAAGAAGCGGGTGTTTTCCGGCTTCGGTTTGCGGGCGGAACACGAGGGCAGGCAGTAAATGCCGGTTGTGCTGACGCCAAAGAAGAATCGGCCGTTATACGACGCGTCGCTCGCAAGCACGCGCTCGTAGAGTTGGGCCGGGTTCATTCGCATAGGCGCAATTTAGCACACGACCGGCGGAGCGTCGTCCGGATTATTCCGGTGCAATTTTCAGCGCAGGAAACGCTCGTGCAGCCACCAGCCGAGCCAGCAGCCCAAAATGGCTCCGGCACCGCTGATCAGAAAGGCGGCAAAGAAGGAGAGGCCAAGTGCGTCGGAGCCCCACCAGAAGACGTAGCTCAATACAAGCGAGGTGACGAAAATGCAGAGTTTGAGCATACGTCCAATCGATGCGGACGGGGCTTACATGCCGGGGAAACCGCCGCGGCCCTTCATGGCTTCCATCTGGCGCATCATCTTTTTCGCGCCGCCGCCCTTCAGCATCTTCATCATTTTTTGCATCTGCTGGAATTGCTTCAGGAGCTGGTTCACTTCCAAGACCTTCACGCCGGCGCCGTTGGCGATGCGCAGGCGGCGGTTGCCGTTGAGGATCTCGGGCTTGCGGCGCTCTTGGAGGGTCATCGACTTGATGATGGCCTCGGTGCGGCCCATCTGCTGCTCGGCGTTGTCGGGGAGCTGCATGCCGCTCATGCCGGGCATCATTCCCATGATGCTCTGCATGGAGCCGAGTTTTTTGATCTGCTGCATCTGCGCGAGGAAGTCCTCGAGGTTGAAGTCGGCCTTGCGGAGTTTCTCCGCCATCTTCTCGGCCTCTTTTTGGTCGATGGTTTCCTGGGCTTTTTCAACGAGCGAAACGACGTCGCCCATCCCGAGAATGCGCGAGGCGAGGCGGTCGGGATAAAACGTGTCGAAGTCGGCGACCTTTTCACCGGTGCCGATGAATTTGATGGGCACGCCGGTGATCGATTTGATCGAGAGCGCCGCGCCACCGCGGGCATCGCCATCGAGCTTGGTGAGAATCAGGCCGGTGAGCCCGAGCGCGTCGTGGAAGGCTTTGGCGACGTTGACCGCCTCCTGGCCGAGGGCGCCGTCGGCCACGAGGAAGATCTCGTCGGGCTTGATGCGTTCACGGAGTTTTTTGACCTCTTCGATCAGATCGGCGTCGATCTGGAGGCGACCGGCGGTGTCGAAGAGAATCGCGTCAGCGGTGGCGGCTTGCGCGGCGGAGAGGCCGGCGACGCCGATCGCGGGGACGTCTTTGGAAACGCGGTCGCTGTAGAAACCCAGCTCTTCTTGTTTCGCGAGGATTTCGAGCTGGTCGATGGCGGCGGGGCGATAGACGTCGCAGCCGACGACGAACGGACGGTAGCCACGTTTTTTGAGGAGCTTGCCGAGTTTGGCCGTGGAGGTCGTTTTGCCAGAGCCGTGAAGACCGACCATCAAGACCTTGAGCGGACGGGCGGTGGAAAGATCGGTCGTGCCTTCACCGAGCAGGCGCACGAGTTCGTCGTGGATGATTTTGACGATCTGCTGGCCGGGGGTGACGGATTTGATGACCTCCTGACCGACGCAGGTGGCTTGGACGCGCTCGATAAACTCGCGGGCAACCTTGAAGTGAACGTCGGCCGAGAGCAAAGCGGTGCGCACCTCTTTGAGGGCGTCGGCCATATTGTCTTCGGTGAGTTTGCCGACACCACGGAGGTTGCGGAGGGCGGAGGAGAGTTTGTCGGTGAGTGACTCGAACATGGGAAAGGAAAGCGGAGTGAAACCACTAATGGGCATTAATGAACACTCATTTTTCAGGAATGAACATCGGGTGAGCTCCTTTTCAATGGGGTGTCATTCCTGAAATTTAGTGTGGATTAGTCGTTTCGTCTTCTGTGATTCTGCCGGTCCCATGAACCCTGTTCTCAAGCTGTTGCTCGAAGGTGGTAGACTCACGACCGCGCAGATGGCGCAAGTCGCTGGTCTGTCCCTTGCCGATGTTGAACAGCATCTGGAGCAGCTGAAAAAAGATAAAATCTTCCTCGGCTGGCGCCCGGTGCTCGATCTTTCGCGCGATGAGGCGGCCGGTGCGGCGGTGCGGGCGGTCATCGAGGTAAAGCTCACGCCTGAACGCGGCGGCGGTTTCAACCGTCTGGCCGAGCGTCTCGCCAGGTTCGATGAGGTGGAGTCCTGCTATTTGATGTCGGGCGGCTACGATCTGCTGGTTTTTGTCAGCGCTCCGACGTTGCAGAAGGCGGCGTCCTTCGTTTCGGAAAAGCTTTCCACCCTTGGCGGCGTGGTGTCCACGAGCACCCATTTCCTCCTGCGCTCCTACAAGGAAGGCGGCTTCCTGCTCGACAGCGGCGAGGGCTCGAACGACCGCCTCAACGTCAGCCCCTGAGCGGAGCATCCCGATGAGCACCACCAGCAAACGCTGGGTAGCCAGCCATGTGGCGACGCTACCGAGGAGCGGCATTCGCGACTTCTTCGAACTCGTGGCCAAAATGAAGGGCCAGGACGTGATCTCGCTCGGTGTCGGTGAACCCGACTTCGTGACACCGTGGCACATTCGCAAGGCGGCGATCACGGCGATTGAGGAGGGCAAAACTTATTACACGTCGAATCTCGGCCTGATCGAGCTGCGTCGTGCGGTTTCGACCTACGTGACCGAACACTTCGGGGTTAACTACCGCCCCGAGGATCAGGTCATCATCACGGTGGGCGTTTCTGAAGCGCTCGACCTGTGTTTCCGCGCCTTCTGCAACCCCGGCGACAAGGTGATGTATCACCAGCCGTGCTACGTTTCCTACCACCCGAGTATCACGCTGGTGCACGGCGAAGGCGTGGCGGTGCCGACCTACGCGAAGGATAACTTCGCGTTGACCGCCGAGGCGTTGCGCGCCGCGTGGGTGCCAGGCTGCAAGATTTTGATGCTTAACCTCCCGTGCAATCCCACGGGTGGCACGTGCGATCGGGCGCAATTGGAGGCGATCGCCGCCTTCTGTCGCGAGAAGGACCTCCTCGTGTTGAGCGACGAGATCTACTCCGAGCTGACGTTTGACGGCACGCACACCAGCATCGCCAGTCTGCCCGGCATGCAGGAACGCACGATTTTCCTGCACGGTTTTTCCAAGGCCTTCGCGATGACCGGCTGGCGCATCGGCTACGCGTGCGGACCTTCCGAGCTGATCGATGCGATGATGAAGGTGCACCAATACGCCATGATGTGCGCCTCGATCATCGCGCAAGAAGCCGCGCTCGAAGCCCTCGAGCATGGCTGGGATGACGTGTGTGAAATGCGCGACCAGTATCATCGCCGTCGCGACCTTGTGGTTCGCCGTTTCAACGAGATCGGTCTGACGTGCCACTCGCCGCGCGGAAGTTTTTACGCCTTCCCGAGCACGAAAGGTCTCGGCATGACGGAGAAGGATTTCGCGGTGGGTCTGCTCAAGGAGCAGAAGGTCGCGGTCGTGCCCGGCACCGCGTTTGGCGTCAACGGCACCGGTCATGTGCGCGCGTGTTTCGCGACCAGTTACGAGCAGCTCATCATCGCCTGCGATCGCATGGAGCGATTCGTGCAAGGCGCGAAAAAGTAACCGGATTGCCCTGGGTGCGGTGATGCGTTTTAGCTGGGCGCTAAATCGCATCACCGCATGAAAAAAATACTGAGTCTGCTCGTCCTCGTGGCGACGTTTGGGGCTGGTTCGCTCTCGGCCCAGGAGTTTTCCGGAACCCTCAAGTGGTCGCTGCGCGTCGAGATGACCGACCCCGCGTTGAAAGCTGCGCAAGACGCCATGGACGGCATGGGAAGCGGACTCTTCCCGAAGGGATTCATTCTCCAAATCAAAGGCCCGCGAGCCCTCGTTAAAACCGATGGCGGGCTCACGCCGACTGAAGTTCTCACTCTTGCCGATAAAAATCTCTCTTACCAAATCGACCGGAAAGCCGGCACTTACCAGAAGCTGGCCGCCGACCCGCTGAAAGATGCGGTGGGAAATTACAAGGTCACGCCCATGACCGAGACCGCCCGGATTCTGGGTTACACCTGCCGGCGTTACCGGGTTGAGACGGTGGGTGGCGAGGAGAAGATGACCTACGCGGTTTGGGCGACCAACGAAATCAAGGGCCTCGATGCACGCACGCTGCGTCGGCTCCAATTTGGCAAGACCGCGGGTTCGGAGTTTTTAAGTCAGATTGAAGGCGTGCCTCTAAGAATAGATGGTGTAACGCCGGATGCGAAACTCCAGGTCATCGCGACGAGCGTGAAGCCCGAGGTGCTGCCCGGCACGATCTTCATTCTGCCTGCCAGCTTCAAAGAAACCTCAGGTCAGGGTCTCTGATCTCGGGCGACTTTTCGGTCTTCGTGACTTTGATTTATAGGCTGGGCTAAGGCCTCGGCCGGCTTTATCTCTTACCGTTTATACAATCATGAACCGCTCCGTTGTCATCGTCGGCCGACCCAATGTCGGCAAAAGCCGCCTCTTTAATCGGTTGGCGCGGAAGCGCATATCCATCGTTCATGACCAACCCGGCGTCACCCGTGACGTTGTCTCGGCCGAGATCGAGGACGGTGGCTATACGCTGCTCGACACTGGCGGCCTCGGTTTCAAAGACAACGACACGACGCTCGCCGCGCTGACCAAGGCGTCCGAGCTGCAGGTCGAGTTCGCCATCGATACCGCGCAATTGATCCTCTTCGTCATCGACGGTCTTGAGGGCATGACCGCGCTCGACGTCAACATCGCCCGCATGTTGCGCAAGTCGAAGAAGGACGTGCTGCTCGTCGTGAACAAGGCCGACTTCGACGACGACAAGGTCGATCTCGCCGAAGCCTACCGTCTCGGTCTGGGCGAACCTCTCCGAGTTTCCGCCGAGCACGGACGCGGCGAGAGCTACCTGCGCGAAGAGATTCTTAAACGAATCGGCACGGTGCCCGAGAACGTCGAACCCGCGGAGAAGACCGCCGCCGATCCGTTGTGCGTGTGCTTCATTGGACGCCCCAACGTCGGCAAGTCCTCGCTGAGCAACCGCCTGCTCCGGAGCGATCGTCTCATCGTGAGCAACGTCCCCGGCACCACGCGCGACGCCATCTCCCTGCCGTTCGAGTTCAAGGGTCGCAACGGCAAGATGTATCCGTTTCGTCTGATCGACACGGCGGGTATCAAGACCCAGACGAAGCTCGCTTCGCCGGTCGAATATTTCTCCCGCCTGCGTTCGCTCGACGCCATCAAGGAAACCGACGTGGTGTTCCTCGTGCTCGACGCCATTGACGGCGTCACCCAGCAGGACAAGGCCATCGCCGGCGAGGCGGTCAAAGAGCGCAAGCCCATCGTCATCGTCGTCAATAAATGGGACGTCGTTCGCGACGCGTTTAAGAAGGGCGAGGACCCCAATTGCGCGCCCGAGGCCGCGATCCATGGCTTCGCCAGCGAGCGCGATTACCGCAAAAAATACGAACGCTCCATTTTCGACAGCCTGTTCTTCACGCCGGGCGCGCCGGTGATTTTCGCCTCGGCCATGACCGGCTACGAGGTGGATCGCATGTTGAACGCCGCGGTGAAGCTCAACCGCGTGCTCGATACCAAGATCCCCACGGCGAAGCTCAACAAGACGATCAATTTCCTTACCGAACGCACACCGCCGCCCGCGGTGGGAGGCAAACGCTTCCGCGCCTACTACGCGTTGCAGACGGGCAATCGTCCGTTCCGCATCAAAATTTTCTGCAACCGCGAAGAGAAACTCACCGAACAATACCGCCGTTATCTGGAGGCGGGTCTCGTCGATGCATTCGAACTGAACGGCTGCCCGATTTATTTCGAGCTCGTCGGCAAGGAAAAGCACGAGCCGGGCACGGCGTATTCGGGCAAAGCCAAGAAGGCCGGTCTTATCTTCAAGGAAGAGCATCCCGAGGCGCATGTTCCCAAGTGGAAGGAAGGCGAAGAGGCCGCCGCAGCTGACGATTTTACCCATGAAACACTCGAAGACTGATTACCGCGGTGGCGAAGCCGTCGTGTTGTCCACCTCGGCGTTTGAGCTCGCCGTCACGACCGAGGTTGGCCCTCGCATCGTGTCGCTGCGCTCCCTTGCCGGCAAGAAAGCGGACAACCTCTTTCTCCAATTCCCGGAGAATGAGGAGCGCTATCACGGCTACTATCTGCGCGGCGGCCACCGTCTCTGGCACTCGCCCGAGCACATCGTGCGCACCTACCAGCCCGATGACGCTCCGCTGGCGGTCAAGCCGCTCAAGAACGGCATCGCCCTCGCGCAACCCACCGAGGAAAAAACCGGCCTCCAAAAGGCCGTTAAGATCGAAGTGCTGGGCGAGCGCACGGTAAAGGTCACGCACGCGCTGACCAACCAGGGCCTCTGGGCCGTCGAGACGGCTGCCTGGGCTCTCACGATGTTCCGCGCGGGCGGCTATGCCGTTCTCCCCTTGCTGCCCAAGGGCGACCATGCCGATGGCGACCTGCTGCCCTCGTATTCGTTCGTGCCCTGGACCTACACCGATCTCTCGCTGCCCGTGTGGGACCTGCACCGCGACTTCATCGGCATCGACGTGCCGAAGGCCAAGATCGCCCAGAAGTTTGGCATCACCGATTATCTCGGTTGGTCCGCCTACTGGGTCGATGGCGTGACCTTCGTCAAATATGCGCCGGTCATCAAGGACGCCACGTATCCAGATCGCGGATGCCCATTCGAGGTGTTCACCAACGGCAAGATGATCGAGCTGGAGACGCTCAGCCCGCTCGTGAAGCTGGAGCCCGGCAAGTCCGTCACGCATGTGGAGCATTGGGGCATTTTTGACGGCCTTGCGAAGCCTTCGACCGATGCCGCGTTCGCCGAGCTTGCCGTCGCGGTCGGCAAGTGGATCAAGACGCTGAAGTAAATCGTGGCCGCGGGCGTGAGCGAGTGGATGGCGCTATTGCCCCGTCCGTTCGCTCATGCTCGCGGGCTACTTTGATCCGATGCCCGCACCGCTGAAAATCGTCTTCCTCGGCTCCGATACCATCGCGCTTCCTTTGCTGGAGTGGCTGGCAGGCGAGGGGAGTGCGATCGCTCGCGTGGTGGCGGTGTTTACCCAGCCGGACCGTCCGGTTGGTCGTGGACAAAAGATCACGGCCAACGGCATCAAGTCTTGGGCGCTCGCCCGTGGCCTGCCGGTTTACCAGCCGGAGAAAATTACCGAAGAGGTGCGGACCCAACTCGCCGCGCTTTCGGCCGACGTGTCGCTGGTCATGGCCTACGGGCACATCTTAAGGCAGGACTTCATCGACACGCCGCGCCTTGGCACGCTCAACCTGCACGCGTCGTTGCTTCCCAAATACCGCGGTGCCTCGCCGATTCAAACATCCATCGCCAACGGTGAGAGCGAGACCGGGGTGTCTCTGATGCGCATCGTGCGCCAACTCGACGCCGGACCGGTGGCGGATAGGGAGCGCGTGCCTGTCGCTCCGCGCGACACGGCGTTGGAGGTTGAGAACAAACTCTCGGCTGCGTGTGTGCCACTGCTCGCGCGCACGTTGCCGAAGCTCGCCAGGGGAGGCCTCGCGTTTGTTGAGCAGGATCATGCTCAGGCGACCTTTTGCCGTCGTTTGATCAAAGACGACGGTTGCCTCGATTTCACCGCGCCTGCGACGGTTTTGGCTGCCCGCATCAACGGCCTGTTCCCTTGGCCGGCATGCACCGTGGAGATCGCCGGCCAGCCCATCAAAATCGGCCTCGCGGACGTGCCTGCGGAATCGGATATTTGTCACGTATTAAGTGACAAGCGGTCAGGGGCTGTTTTGGGCGCGGATGCTGGGGGTTTGTTGGTGGCTACGGGCAACGGGGTGTTGCGATGCCTGCGTTTGCAGAAGCCAGGAGGGAAGATGCTTCCCGCCGCCGAGTTTTTGCGCGGTTCGCCGATTGTGCCGGGAACGGTGCTGCCGTCCCTCCCGTTGCCGCTGCTCGTCGCCGGCACGCCGTTTCCTTACAAGCGCGCGGTTCAACCCTAGCTCTTGTTTTCGCCAAAATCTTTCCGCAAAGTCCTCGCTCATGTTGAAACCTCTTCTCTGGGGCGCCGGCCTCGCCCTGATCTCGTTTACGGCGAATGCCCAATCCGTGGGCACCGAACTGGCCAACTTGCGCGAGGATGTTCGTTTGCTGACCCAAAAGGTCGGAGCGCTTACGTTGAAAGTGGAAGATCTCGAGCGCGACAACGAGGCGTTGCGCAAACAGGTCGCCGCAGCCGCCCAATCCCAAGCCTTCGCCTCCGTCCAGCAGCTCAATGACGCGGTGGCCACGCTCGATCGCGCCATCAAGGCTGGCGACGCCGCCACGGCCGCGAGCGCCGCGGCTCAGATCAAGAAGCTTGGCGACGCGACCAACGCCGCGCTCGAATCTCTCGCCAAGGGATCGGCTGCGCGCCCCGCCGCGCCGATGACGTTTAGCAACGATTTCCCCTCCGAGGGCATCAGCTACACCGTTCAAAAAGGTGACACGCTCTCGACGATCTCCCGCAAGACGGGTGGCAAACTGGCCGATATCCTTAACGCCAATAAAATCACCGATCCCACCAAGGTTCGCGTTGGCGACACGCTCTTCATCCCCGGTGGTAAATAACACTCATGTGCGCAGCTCCTAAATCTCGTCTCGGTCGCGGTCTCGGTGGTCTCATTGCCGCCGCTTCTCCCGCCAAACCCGCAACTCCCGCCCCGGTCGCCGCGCCGACTCCGGCTCCCGCCGCTCCCGAGGCGCCGGGCTTTGCGGAAATCGCGGTGAATGTGATTGTGCCGAGTCCTTACCAGGCGCGTCGCGAAATCTCGCCCGCGCAGTTGGCCGAGTTGGCCGAGAGCATTCGCAGCGAGGGTTTGTTGCAGCCCATCGTGGTGCGCAAGGCCGGTGACAAGTATGAACTCATCGCCGGCGAACGTCGCTGGCGCGCGTTTCAACTGCTCAAGATCAAGACGATCCCGGTCCGTCTGGTGGAAGCGAGTAATGCATCGTCCGCGGCTCTCGGCCTCATTGAAAATCTCCAGCGCGAAGGTTTGAACCCGCTCGAAGAAGCCTACGGTTACGCGAGCCTCATTCGCGATTTCGACCTCACGCAGGAAGCCGCCTCCGAGCGCGTGGGCAAGGGCCGCGCAACAGTCGCCAACTCTCTTCGTCTCCTGTCGCTCGACGCGGAGCTGCAGGGCTACATTGCGAAGGGCATTCTTAGTGTCGGTCATGCGAAGGTCCTCCTGGGCGTCGAGGATGTCGCGCAGCGCGCGGTGCTGGCTCGACGCGTGATCGAGGACGGCTTGAGCGTGCGTGCCACGGAAAAGCTGCTGCAGGCCAAGAAGGCGGGCGGGCCCGCTCCCTCCGCGCAGGCGCCCGCCGTCCGCAAACTGACGGCTGCCGATGCAGCCGCGATCATTGGTATCGAGAAAAAACTTACGTCGCATTTCGGCGCGCGTGTCGCCGTCCAGCACACGCCGAAAAAGGGCAAGATCGTGATTGCCTACTCGGGCAACGAGGATTTGCAGCGTATTCTGGAAAAACTCGGGGTTGAGGCTTAATGTTGGCCTGATGTTCACCACGAGCAACGCGGCCGAAACCGTTGGCCACATCAGGCGCTTTTCGAGCGCCTGGCTGCGCCAACGTTTCCCGCTTGCCGATGAGATTCCTTATTACACCTGGGCAAAGCTGAAGGCGGACTTCCTGGCGGGCTCGACGGTGTCGCTCGTTTCGATTCCGCAGGCGATCGGCTTCGCGCTCATCGCCGGGTTGCCGCCGCTGATGGTGATCATGTCGGTGGTCGTGGGCGGGTTTGTCTGCGCGTTGTTCAGCTCGTCGCGACACATGGTGTTCGGGCCGACGAACTCGATCAGCATCATCTTGGCGGCGACACTGCATTCCCTCAGCGGAGGCAGCCTGTCACCCGCTGAGCTGGCGCTCGTGCTGGCGTTGCTGATCGGCGTCTTTCAGGTGATCGCGGGCCTGGCGCAGATGGGCAAGCTCACCCAGTTCATCTCGCGTTCGGTGATCATCGGCTACGGCACGGCGATCGGGCTGCTCCTGGCCTTCAGTCAGATTCCAAACTTGATGGGGGCGGCCGTCGTTCATGGCGGGGTGTGGGACATGTTTATGGCCGCGTCGGCGCATATCATTCCGCTCAATTTCAATCCGTTTCCCATCTGCATGGGTGTCGTGACCCTGCTGATTTTTTGGGTGATCGAGAGGCTGCTTCCACGTTGGCCTTCGGAGTTGATCGGACTGATTTTTCTTTCGTTGCTCACGCAATACCTCGGGTTGCAGGTGCTGGGTATCCGCACGATCCAGGACGAAGGTTCACTGGCGGCGGCGATCCCGTCGTTTATCGGCATGCCGTTTGACTCATCGAACTGGGCGGTCGTTCCACCGTTGATCACCGCGGCGCTCGCGATCGCGATCTTGGGCATGTTGGAGGCGGTTTCCATTTCGAAGTCGCTGGCGGCCAAGTCGGGTCAGCGTCTGGATGCGAATCAGGAACTGGTTGCGATGGGCTCGGCCAATGTTGCCAACAGCCTGTTCGGCGCGATGCCCGGCTCGGCGTCATTTGCCCGTTCGGCAACAAATATCCAGAGCGGAGCGCAGACCCAAATCGCAGCGCTGCTCAGCAGTGTGATCGTGCTGGGGGCGCTCTTTTTCGTGGCGCCGCTCATCAATTACATTCCGGTGCCGAGTCTGGCCGCCCACCTGATCCGGATCGGATTGAAGATGATTAATCGCGAGCAGATCCGCATCGCCTGGCGTTCCACCAAATCGGATGCGGTTGTGTTCGCGGTGACGTTGCTCGCGGCGTTTTTCCTCAAGCTCGACACCGCGATTTACGTCGGGGTGGGCCTTTCGCTCGCTCTGTTTCTTCGGAAGGCGAGTGCTCCGTCACTGGTGGAGTATGGCTTCAACGAACAAGGCCAACTCGCCGAGCTGGATGGCTCTGAAAACCGGGGGAACTCGGCGATCTCGATCGTGCACGTCGAGGGTGAACTCTTCTTCGGTGCGGCCGATTTGTTCCAGGAGCAGGTGCGGCTGCTGGCCGGCGACGGCGGGATCAAAATCGTGATCCTGCGCATGAAGAACGCCCGTCATCTCGACGCCACGTCCGTGATGTCGCTGCTGCAGTTGCACGATTACCTGGGGCAAACCGGACGTCACCTGCTGGTGAGCGGAATCAATCCCGATGTTGAAAAGGTGCTGCGCAAGAGCGGGGCGCGGAAGCAAATCGGCGTTGAAAACATTTTTCCGGCCGAGGCCAACCTCACGATGAGCACCAAGCGGGCGCTGTTGCGCGCCTCGCAATTGTTGCAACAGGCCGGCGCCGCGCCTTCCGCGGGGGTGCGTATCTTTTATGACCGCAACCGGGAAAACTCCACGGGGGCGGCCCCGGCTGGCGCGGCTGCCCGGTCGGGTGATCACGACAAGCCAGGGGATTACCAGATTTGAAGAGTAGCGCAGGCTTCCAGCCTGCTTGGCTTCCGGCCTCAAACATGACTCCAGAAGCAGGCTGGAAGCCTGCGCTACTCTTCGAATTCCTCCCCGCGATTGACAACCACGCCGCGGTGCGGCTCTGTGACCCTTTACATCATGTCCATCCTCATCGGCATTTTCACGTTCGTCCTCATTTTGATTTCCGTGTTTCTCGTCCTCGTGGTGCTGGCCCAGAAGGCCAAGACCGATGGTGGCATGGGTGCCTCGCTCGGTGGCGGAGCGACCGAGGCCGCCTTCGGCGCCGATACCGGCAACGTGCTGACCAAGGCCACGATCAATGCGGCCATCCTCTTCTTTGTTCTCACGTTCGGCCTCTACCTCGCACATATCTACGTGGCCAAGCATACGAAGAGCACCGAGGGTCAGCTGCCTGTGATCAACGTGCCGGTCGCTCCGGCTACTCCGGCGCCCGCTTCGACCGCCCCTGCCGTCGAAACCACGACCGCTGCTCCGACCGTGACCTTGCCGACCAGCGCTCCCGCCGTCCCGGCTGAAGCCGCCAAACCCTGATTCTCGTGCAACTCGCGTCCTTCCGGACGATTCTTCCCAGGCAGGCGGGCATGCTCGCCTGCCTTGTTGTTTTTTGCGCCGCGCTTCCCGGCGAGGCATGGGCGCAATCCCGGCGCTATCGCCCGCCTGCGCGGTATTTTCAGTTCGGTGAACCGAATCAGGCCGAGGGCCGGAAAATACTGGAAGATTTCCGGCAGAAGGGTCTTTCGGGTGATTATTATCTCGAATTCAATCTTCGGGTGCTGCCGCGCCGTGGCGAAACCCGCGTGGTCACCGGTGGCCGCCTGTGGGGCAGCCGCAACGATCAAGGCCCGGTTTCCCGCGTGGAACTTCCAGCGGGCGAGGGCATGGCCGCCCAGCGCTTGTTGGTGCAAAGTGGTCCGCAAGGCGCCGTGTGGGTCGCTCCGCTCGCGGGAATATCGACCGCTCCTGGTGCCCTTGATCCGACCGCTCTGTTTGCACCGCTCGCGGGCACCGATCTCACGGCCTTCGACCTGCAGATGCCCTTTATTTATTGGGGTGATTTTGTTTTTGAAGGCATGGCACCGGTGGGTGGCCGGCCTGCTCACGTCTTCCTGCTTTATCCCCCGGAGGATATCGCTGCACGCAAGCCCGAGTTGTTTGGGGTGCGTGTATATCTGGACACCCAATTCGGTGCGTTGGTGCAGGCCCAACAAATCGGCGCGGAGGAACGCGTGCTGAAATCGATCACCGTGCTTGATTTCAAAAAAGTCGACGACCAGTGGATGATGAAAACCATCGACGTGCGCGATGAGTCCACGCGCAACAAAACCCAGTTTGTGGTTACGGGTGCGGCGCTCGGATTGGACTTTTCCGGCGTGCTGTTTGAACCCGCGAACTTGGCGGAAACGATCACGCCTCCTCCGGCCGCCCGCGTGCGGCGGCTTGGACCGTGAAACCGGTGGTTTGGTGGATCTGCGATTTTCTTATGACGACTCGGCTGGCTTCTGGAATCCGTGCGGTGGTGTTCGACCTCGATGGCACGTTGGTTGACTCGATGCCGATGGTTTTGCGGGCGTTCGCTCATGCGCTCGAGCCCTTCCGGCCGGATCTGAGCCCGACGGATATTTTTCAGCGACTGGGCGGTCCGCCTGCCCGCATGATGCTCGAATTAACCGGAGACGAGGCGAAGGCGGCCGAGGCTGTTCGCCGGTTGGACTCATTTGGCTTCGATGATGGAGCGTTGGTGGAGCCGTTTGCGGGCATGCATGGGATGCTGGACGCCTTGCACAAGCGAGGGCTCGCTCTCGCAATCTGGACCGGACGTGATCGGATTACCACCGAGGCCATTCTGTCCGCCCACGGGTTGAATCGGTATTTCACGGTGGTGGTGTGTGGTGATGACCTCGCGACGCACAAGCCTCACCCGGAGGGATTGGTGACGATTTTACGGCGACTCAACGTGAGTCCCAGTGATACACTTTACGCGGGTGATGCCGATGCCGACGTGCTCGGTGGTGACGAAGCGGGTGTTCGCACGGTTTTGATCAGCCATGGAAGAGAGGTGGAGCCTCTCATTCAGGGCAAGGCCTGGCGACATGTCGAAAATCCCCCCGAGGCTTACGCATTGATCGCCGATACCGTGGCTCGGGTGGCTGAAAATGAACGATGGTAAACCCTTCGTTAAATTTAGCGTTGCTCAACGCCCTGCGCCGGCCATTCGTAGCTATAGGTTTACTCCGTCATAGTATCCAGATCAACTATACACATGGCCAAGAAATCCACCCCAACGCCTGCTCCGCTCACTTTCGACTTGCCGGTTCCTTTGATCGCCAAGATCGAAACGCACCGTAAGAAGCTGGGCCTCAAATCGACCAGCGAAGTCGTGCGGCTTGCCATCGATGAGTTTAACCTCGACCGCTACGAGGCCGATTCCTCTGAACATCGCCAGATTTCCGTGCGCCTGCCCGGCCCGACCAAGGCCGCGCTGGTGAAAGCTGCCAAGAAAAAGCGTGTCAGCGTCGGCGAACTTCTTCGCGTCGCCATCGAGGCGCTCCCCGCCAAGGGCGCCGCCAAAAAGGGTAAGAAATAATTCGCGCGGCGCGCTGGTTCGAGCCGCTGATTTTCCTGGGGCAAGTCTCGCCAGCGCGGGGCTTGCCTTTCTTGTGTCCGCATTTTTTGTTCTGACGATCTATCCATGAGCCAAGCACCTGCGCCGCTTTCTACCTGGGCCCTTAACGTATCGCCTTCGCCGACGCTGGCCGTCGATGCCAAGGCCAAAGCTCTCGCCGCCGCCGGCGAGGACGTTTGTGGTTTCGCCGCCGGCGAGCCCGATTTCGATACGCCCGAGCACATCAAGGAGGCGTGCATCGCCGCGCTGAAGTCCGGCAAGACGAAGTATGCTCCGACGCCCGGCATCGAGCCGCTTCGTCAAGCCTTGGCCGACAAGTATCTCGCCGACTACGGTCTCAAGTATGCGCCGTCGCAGTTCATCGTTTCCCCGGGCGGCAAGTTCTCCTGCTATCTCACGATCCTCGCGACCTGTTCGCCGGGCGACGAAGTGATCATTCCTGCGCCCTTCTGGGTGAGCTATCCCGAGATGGTGAAGCTTGCCGGCGCCGTGCCGAAGCTGGTCCTCGCGGACGACACGACGGGCTTCAAGCTCACCCCCGCTCAACTCGAGGCGGCGATCACGCCCAAGACCCGTCTTCTCATCATCAACTCGCCCTCGAATCCGACCGGCGCGGTTTACACCAAGCCCGAGTTGGAGGCGCTCACGGCCGTCGCGCTGAAGCACAACCTCTACATCATGTCGGATGAGATCTATGAGCATCTCACCTACGACGGTGCGAAGCATTACAGCCCGGCTACCTTTAGCCCCGAGGCGTTTGCCCGCACGATCATCGTTTCAGGTTTTGCGAAAACGTATGCGATGACCGGCTGGCGTCTCGGCACGACCGTGGCGCCCGCCCCGATTGCCAAGGCCATCTCCGAGCTGCAAAGCCAGATGACCTCCAATGCCACGACCTTCGCCCAATACGGCGCCGTGGCCGCGCTGAAGGAAAAAGACAAGACCGATGCCGCGCTCAAGACCATGCTCGTGGCCTTTGACCGCCGTCGTAAGTTCCTGCACGCCGAGCTCAATAAAATCCCCGGCATCAAGTGCCTGCTTGCTGAAGGCGCATTTTATCTGTTCCCGAACATCTCCAGCTTCGGCCTTTCTTCGGCCGAGTTCTGCTCGCGCTTGCTCGAGGCGGAGAAGGTCGCGGCCGTCCCTGGCAGCGCGTTCGGTGCCGAGGGCTACCTGCGTCTCAGCTACGCGACAAGCGACGAGATCATTGCCAAGGGCGTAAGCCGTCTGGCGAAGTTCTGTGCAACATTGAAGAAGTGATGGGTCGCGCGCTCTCCGGGTGCCTGAGCAATCTCAGGCTCCGGGTGAGGCGGAAGACCGCGCTTCGGCCTGCAGCCAGACTTTGCCTTCGCGTTCCTCGATGGGAAATGTGCGCAAATCCACCTTGGCCGGTCCTTGAGTGACTTTACCGGTGGCGGTTGAAAAACGAGATCCGTGCCAAGGGCATATGACTTGGCCGTTTTCGACTTTGCCTTCGGAAAGCGGCCCGCAGCGGTGGGTGCAAAATTCCTGAAACGCGCAGAGTTGGTCTTTCGACCGTGTTATGGCAACGACGGTGCCGGCGACATCGACGCGCGCCGTCTCGCCTTCGGCAAGGAGCGGCACGGTTCCGATGACGACGGGCGTATTTCCCGCACGGGCTCGTTCGATGGTTTTTTCAGGCAACGGCGTGCGACGACGGTGACGACCGACGCCGATCCCATCATCGTAAACCAAGGTGCCTCCCAGATAACCCGAGTAGGCCAGCAGGCCCAAGGCGATACCGGAGATAAGCAGCGGGAGCGCGCCGGTTCGCTCCAGCTGGAGCGAACCATAGCGAAGTCCCAGGCCGGTGGCGAACAGGCCGACGGCGACGAGGTTCAACACCATGTGCAGTGTCGCGGTTTTCTTTGCCGGGTGATCATCGCGTATGCCCGTGTAATCAACCAAGCCGACGATTGCCGCGACCACGGCTGACGCGATTCCGACAGCGATGGCGATGAACGCACATCGCACCAGTTGAAGTTCCGGGCGCGGTGACATCCAGCTCGCCAGATCGAGAATAAAGCTGAGCGGGAACAGCGCGATGGGCAGGTGCACCAACGCCGGGTGGAGAGGGGAGCGCAGAGGTTTGCCCTCCATGATTTCCTTGGGCGTGGGCATGTGCGGTTTTTATTTTTCCTCGGGCAAACGTGATCCCGCGCGTTCGGCAATCGCGCGCCATTTCTTTTTTGAGAGCCTTCCGATGCCCACGCCCTGATCGAAAACCATCAGGCTGCCGATGTAGCCGGAGACGAGGAGTAGTCCCGCGCCCAGAAGAGACGTCGCCAAAATGGGGCCCGTGACGCCGGACTGCTTGTCGAGCGCATTGAGCCGCAGCCCAAAGTTGGCCGCCCAGATGAAAATCGCCACCAAGTTGAGCATCATGTGGTAGAGACCCAACCGCCACGCGGGCTTTTCTTTTTTGATGGGTGCCCAGTCGGCGACTCCGGTCGGGACGGATGCGAACGCGCCGACCAGACCACCCATCACGCAATAAAATGAGAGGCGGGTGAGCACAGGCACGCCGATCTTAAAAAAGATAAAGACATCGAATACCGCGGCCATCAGCCACAGCGCCAGCGGCACATGAACCACCGCAGGGTGAAGCGGATGGCCCAGCCACTTGCCCTGCAAAAAATCGAATAGCTTCACACGGTGCTTCGGCCAGACGGGGAATTCCGGCGTGCCGGAGAGAATGTGGCGTGAATGGTTTTTTTGTTCCGCGATCAAGATGACGGAGTGACTAGATCCGAGCCGGACGCGAGTTAGGCATCATCCCCGGAGCGGGGCGGAAATCACGCGGCGGATTTGCCGCATTTGCGTGGAGGTTTAGTTTTATAAAACCCCGACGGCCCGATTATGGATACGTCAACTTTCCAGCTTAAGCCCGAGCAGCGTTTTCAGATGTTTCTCGATGCCGCGTGCGACTATGCGGTTTTTTTCATGGATACGCATGCGGATATTTGCGAGTGGAGCAGTGGAGCGGAGAAGATTTTTGGCTACACGGAGAGCGAGGCGTTGCAGTTGAACGGACGGGTGATTTTCACGGAGGATGATCGTGCCGGCGGCATCCCGGAGCGTGAGATGGAAAAGGCCGCCCAAGATGGGCAGGCGAATGACGAACGCTGGCATGTTCGCAAGGATGGCAGCCGTTTTTTTGCGGTGGGGCGGTTGGTCGCGCTCAAGGACGAGTCGGACCACCTGTATGGGTTCGCCAAAATTGTTCGCGACGCGACCCCCAATAAAAACCTGGAGGAGGCGTTGCATGCGAGCGACCAGCATTTCCGGGCCACGTTTGCACAAGCTCCGCTGGGGATGGTTTTGACGGACTTGGACGGTCGTATCCAGCAGGTGAATGCAGCGTTTTGCCGACTGGTCGATTATGGCGCCGAAGAACTGAGGGGGCGCGAATTGAGTTCATTGATCGCACCGGAGGACCGGGACCTGGCCCGGGAGAAAATCGACGAACTGCTCGCTGGTGAAGCCACCAGCACGCTCGTGGAAAAACGATTACAGCGTGCGGATGGGACCACCATCTGGGTGCAGGATAGTGGTGCTGTTTTACGTGATTCCAAAGGTCTGCCGCTAAGCTTTATCGATCTTTGCCACGACGTTTCCATTCTGAAGATGTCGGCGCTGGAAATGAGTCGGCTGGTGGATCAGCGCACGTTGGCGCTTCAGGAAAAGACCAGGCAAATGGAGGCGTTTTGTTACACGGTTGCCCATGATCTCCGTGCGCCCCTACGGGCCATCGCCGGGTATGCGGAGTTTTTGCGAAGGGACTTCGCCGCTGCACTTTCGGGAGACGGGCTGGCGTATGTGAGGAAAATCGAGGCGTCCGCAGCCCGTCTTGATCGTTTGATAAGCGATCTGCTGGGTTACACCCGGGTCCAGCAGGTGCCCCTGATCCAGGAAGAAGTTGATCTCACTCGCATTGCCGAGCGCGTGATCGAGCATGTTAAGCGAGACTTCGATGTCAGTGGACTGGTCATCGAGTTGGTTGCTCCTCTTGGACGAGCGCGGGCGGACAGTGTGACGATGGAGCACGTTTTTTTTAATCTGATCTCGAATGCCATCAAATTCAGGCGGGCGGAGGAGCCGCCGTTGATTCGTATTTACTCGGAGGAGTCGGGTGATCGACTGCGCGTATGGATCGAGGATAACGGAATCGGCATTGATCCACGTTTCAAAGATCGGGTGTTCGGGATGTTCGAACGGCTGCATCCGGAAAAGAAAATACCCGGAACCGGTATTGGCCTCGCCATCGTGGCGACGGCGATGGAGCGCTTTGGGGGGTCGCGGGGGGTCGAACCCAACCATCCCACGGGATGTCGTTTCTGGATCGAATTTCCCAAAGGAGGATTTTTATGAATTATCCGGAATCGTTAATCTTGATCGTCGAAGATGACGTCAATGATCAGAACTTTATCCGCCGGGCATTCAAGCTAAGCGGTGTCCTGAATCGTATCGCCACCGTGAATGATGGGGAAGAGGCGACGGCTTACTTACGAGGACACGGTTCTTACGTGGACCGTTCGCTGCATCCGTTGCCGCGGCTGATCATAACCGATATCAAAATGCCGCGAATGGGAGGCATCGAGCTCCTCAAGTGGATGAATGCCCGGGCGGAATTTCGGTTGATACCCACCGTCGTTCTCACCTCCTCAAACGATGAGGCCGATATCGTCCAAGCTTTTGAGCAGGGGGTGAAGGGTTACATGATCAAGCCGGTGCAATTCGGGGAGCTCGAAAAATTGATTCGTGCGATTGCCGACTACTGGCGGGTGTCTTGCGTGCCTTATCCTCGTCCGGAATGCAGGCCTGCGTGAGGGCGTGTATGCTCATGCCATGAACGTGACCCGCTTTGGTAAAATGGGATAGCCGTTTGGGTTGAGATTGCTACTGTGCCGATGCCGGCATGCCACGCCTCTTCGCCAATTATTTCGACGGTTTGGATTCCGCTTATCGTGATGGGTCGTATTTTGTCTGCCTCAAGGCACGGTTGCTGGCGTGTTTCAGCCTGCTGTTGCTCGTGTTCGTGCCTCTCAACATAGGCAAACTTTTCTGGATTCAGGCTCCGAATATGGGTCTGCGGGTCGTGTTCAATGTTTCGATGGCACTGGCGGCGTTGCTTTGTTTGCACTGGGTGAAAAAGGGGCGGAATGGACTCGCGGGTAACAGCCTGGTTCTGGCCATGACCTTTTCGGTTCACGGCCTGATGCTTTTGGCGACCTATGCCCAGCCGTTGAGCGCGGGTATCTTGATCTTTACGGTCGATCTGGTGTTTCTGCTGGTGGCACTCGTCTTCGCCTCGCGATTCGTCGCGATGGGCGTGATGGGCGTGGTGGTGGCAAGTCAGGTTGTTTTTTATCTGAGGGAGTTGCAGGAGCCGATCACCGGCTCGATGGAATTTGCCGCAGATACTTTGTTGAGGGATGGTTTGATTTCGCTGGGGTTGGTTTTTTGTCTGGGCATCGCCTTGGTGCGTATGATTGAGGCCGCGCAATCCCAAAGTGAAAAAGCGCTCATCGATACGCGGACGATGAATGAAAACTTGGGGGCGCTTGTGGCCGAGCGCACCCGGGACTTGGAGGTGGCAATCGAGAAGGCAAAGGAGGCATCGCGGGCGAAGAGCGACTTCCTTGCCAACATGAGCCACGAGATTCGCACTCCCCTGAACGGCATCATCGGATCGGCTGATCTCCTTCAACGTGATCCCGAACTTACGCCGGCTGCGGCCGCTCATGTGCGCCTGATCGCGGACTCAGGGGAGCTCCTGTTGAAGCAACTGGGTGATATTCTCGATTTTTCTAAGATCGAAGCAGGCCAGCTCGTATTGGAAACGCATGCATTCGACTTGGCTCCACTGGTCTCGGACTGCCTGGCATTGCTTGCGGCAAAAGCGGAACAAGGCGGGGTCGAAGTCGATTACACCCTGGCCCCCGAGATTCCTAATCATTTTGAGGGTGACAGCTTCCGGCTGCGCCAGGTCCTGCTTAATTTGATATCCAACGCGATCAAGTTCACGCCCCCCGGAGGGCGGGTGCACATTGGTATCACGCTTGGTTTTTGGCAGGCGGATTCGGTGTTGCTTCGTTTTGACGTGTGCGACACGGGCATCGGTTTGAATGAATCCGCAATGCAGCGTATCTTCGAGCGCTTTACCCAAGCGGATTCGTCCACGACGCGACGCTATGGCGGCACCGGCCTGGGATTGGCGATCAGCTCCCGTATCGTCGAAATGATGGGGGGGCGTATCGGTGCGGAGAGTGTCCCTGGTGAGGGCTCCAATTTTCATTTTACGGTCCCCTTGCGGGTCATCGAGTCGCTGCCCGATGTCGCCACCGCACCCAAGCAGAAGTTGTCCGGTCTGGGCCTGCGTGTGCTGGTGGCGGAAGACAATGTCATGAACCGTAAAATTCTCGGAGCGCAACTGGATGCTCTGGGTTGCCCGTATACCATGACCACGGATGGTGAAGAAGTGTTGGCCGCCCTGCAAAAGCAGCCGCTTCCCGATGTGGTCTTGATGGATTGCCACATGCCCAAGCTGGATGGGTGGGAGGCGACGCGACGTCTTCGCAAATGGGGTGTCGGCCTGAATGAGTCTCCCTATCGGCGGCAAGCGGCGAGGCTCCCTGTCGTGGCGCTTACGGCGGCGGCACTCCCGGAGGAGCGGATGCGCTGCCTGGATGCCGGGATGACGGATTTCCTCTCCAAGCCCGTAAAGCTCGCCGAACTCCATCGCACGCTTCAGCCCTTTGCGCGTCCTGAAGCAAAGCTGGTCGGGTAGGAACGGCGCGCTTGCGCACGCATGAGGCGATGGTTGGTGGACAGGGCACCATAATTTTATTCCCCCGGGCGGCATCGTTGTTAGCGTGCGGGGCTTTAGAATTTATGAACGAACGCTCCACCGACTACGGACGACTGATCATTGGGACCAAGTCCGAATTGTTTCAAAAGGCACTGGATCTTGGCTTGGCTGTGCGATCACGCGCAGCGCATTCCCGCTTTATCTGGGCGCTGACCGGAGGCGGCACACCCAAGGAATGGTATCAGTGGCTGGTGTCGGGAAATAAACTCACGCCCGACGAAGCGGCTTCAGTCGAGTGGACGGTGAGCGATGAACGGCATGTGTTGCTCACTAGCGCCGAGAGCAATTTTGGCAACGCCGAGCGTCAGCTGCTCGGGCCGCTCGCCGTGCCGACCGATCGCCGGCATCCGTGGATGGTCGCCTGGCCGGTCGCCGAGGCTGCGGAGGCTTATCGCCGGACCATGCTGATTCTCGCCGGACCGGGCCGGGCTTACGATGTGTGTTTTCTCGGCATGGGTGACGATTGTCACACGGCATCACTTTTCCCGGGCACGCCCTTGCTCAAGGACGACGGCGGCCTGCTGTTCGGTGGACAGGAAGTGCCGGGCAAAGGCTGGCGTCTTACCATCACGCCGACGGGTCTGCGCCAATGCGGCTTGATCGTGGTGATGACGTTGGGCGCGGGCAAAGCCGACGCGCTGCATCGGGTGATGCGTGGCCCTTATGATCCGGTAAACGTGCCGTCGCAGATTTTGAAAACCTGCGCGGATCGCGTGGTGTGGTTGGTGGACGAAGCGGCCGCGGCGAAGCTGTAAAACAAGAGTAGCGCAGGCTTCCAGCCTGCATCCGACAGCCGGGACAGCAGGCTGGAAGCCTGCGCTACTTTTACTGCCGCAACGTGCCGGAGGCGCGTTCGGCGAGGAACGCGGCGTAAGTTTTCTCAAGTCCCTCGCGCAGGGAGATGCGGGCACTCCAGCCAAGTCCGGCGAGTTTGGACACGTCCATGAGCTTGCGCGGCGTGCCATCGGGCTTGGAGGTATCCCAAGTGATTTTGCCTTGGAACCCGGTGGTGGCCGCGACGGATTCGGTCAGTTCCTTGATGGTCACATCGGTGCCGGTGCCCACGTTGACCCAGTCGGGCGGATTGTCCTGTTTCAGGAGAAAGGCGCAGGCATCCGCAAGGTCATCGACATGGAGGAATTCGCGTTTGGGCGAGCCTGTGCCCCAGGCGACCACCTCAGGTTTTCCGGCGGCGCGCGCCTCATCGAAGCGGCGGATCAGCGCGGGCAGAACGTGCGAATTCTGCGGGTGGTAATTATCGCCCGGACCATAGAGATTGGTGGGCATCGCGGAGTGGAAGAGCACGCCGTGTTGCTTGCGGTAGTATTGGGCGAGCTTGAGGCCGGCGATCTTGGCGATGGCGTAGGCTTCGTTGGTCGGCTCGAGTTCGCTCGTGAGCAAGCAACTCTCCGGCATGGGCTGGGGCGCGTGCTTCGGGTAAATGCACGAACTGCCGAGGAACAGCAGGCGCTTCACGCCTTGGCGGTAGGCGCCGTGGATCGTGTTGGCGGCCAGCGCGAGGTTTTCGTAGAGGAAGTCGGCCGGATACGTATTATTGGCGTGAATACCTCCGACCTTGGCTGCCGCGATGATCGCGACGTCGGGCTTCTCGGCGGCGTAGAACGCCTCGACGGCGGATTGTGAAGTGAGGTCGAGTTCCTTGCGTGTGCGCAGCACAAGCGTGACGCCCGGCTCACGTTCAAAGCGCCGCACGAGCGCGGAGCCGACCATGCCGTTGTGGCCTGCAATGTAGAGTTTCATGGGGACCTCCAACCTGGCGCGTCGGCTTGGTTGGATTTATAATTTCGGCAACTTGGCGACCTGGGCCTCGCGCTTGGCGAGCTCGATGTCGTGGTCGACCATGATCTCGACGAGTTCCTTGAAGCGCACCTTGGGCTCCCAGCCGAGTTGCTTCTTGGCTTTGGCGGGATCGCCGATGAGGAGATCGACTTCGGCCGGGCGCTCGTAACGGGCGTCGTATTTGATGTATTTCTCCCAATCGAGGCCGGCCCGGGCGAAGGCCACTTGGCAGAATTCCTTCACGCTGTGGGTCTCGTTGGTGCCGACCACGTAGTCGTCGGGCTGGTCCTGCTGGAGCATCATCCACATCATCTCGACGTATTCCTTGGCGTAGCCCCAGTCGCGTTGCGCGTCGAGGTTGCCGAGATAAAGCGAGTCCTGGAGTCCGAGTTTTATACGGCCGACGGCGCGGGTGATTTTACGGGTGACGAACGTCTCGCCGCGACGAGGGGACTCGTGGTTGAAGAGAATGCCGCTCGATGCGTGGAGGTTGTAGGATTCGCGGTAGTTTACCGTGAGCCAGTGCGCATACATCTTGGCGCAGCCGTAGGGTGAGCGCGGCCAGAAGGGAGTGACCTCGGTCTGAGGGACTTGCTGGACCTTGCCGAACATCTCGGAGGAGGAGGCTTGGTAATAACGGACTTTTTTCACGAGACCGGCTTCGCGAATGGCCTCAAGAATGCGTTGTGCACCTAAACCGACGACGTCGCCGGTGTATTCTGGAACATCAAAGGAAACGCGCACGTGCGATTGGGCGCCGAGGTTATAAACCTCATCGGGCTGAAGCTGGTAGAGCAGTTTCACCATCTGCACGGAGTCGGCCAGGTCGCCGTAGTGCAGGAAAAGACGCACGCCATTCACATGCGGATCACTGTAAAGGTGGTCGATACGGCTGGTATTAAAGGTCGAAGCGCGACGAATAATGCCATGAACCTCGTAACCTTTGGCGAGCAACAGCTCGGTAAGATAGGACCCGTCTTGGCCCGTGATACCAGTGATGAGGGCTTTTTTCATGAAACCCGCAGGATGCTGGAGCCGGTCTGGCGATCAAGTAAGCATTAATGAAATGATGATACCGGAGTGGTTATTATTTCAAAACTGGCGGAGAGGGAGGGATTCGAACCCCCGGGACCTTTCGGCCCAACGGTTTTCAAGACCGTCGCGATAGACCACTCTGCCACCTCTCCATTTGAGCGCCCGCGAAAATCCTCCGCCCACGGGAGGTTTGTCGAGCTTTCTTGTGGCTCGTTTCTAGTGCTTTGATTTCCCGAAGAAGAACGTCAGCCACACTCCGAGGGCCAGCATGAGGACCAGCCACCACAGGTAGCGAAGTTCCCTCGCAGCGAGTTCAACAAAAGCCAGGACACGCGGGAAAATCAGGCACAGCGCCCCGATCACCACGAGGGCGGAAATCACTGCGAGAGTGTTGCGTGATGGGCGGTTCATTTACGGGTCGAGGTGGGCGCGGGGGAGGGCGTGCCGAGCGGGAGAATAAAGTTGGTGCCGGTGTTTTCACCTCCGGAGCCGCCGATCACGAGAGGGGATTTTCCATCCCACTTTTCGACGATTTGAAGCTGGATAAGTCCGGGGGTGTCACGCAGGGCTTCGCCGCGGATGCGGATGGCCTCGGCCTCGCCTTTGGCCTTGATGATTGTGGTGTCGGCTTCGATCTGCGCTTTTTGCTGGGTGAAGCGCGCTTTGGCGGCTTCTTGCTCCTGCACCATCTTGGACTCGATCGCGGTCTCCAGCTCTTTGGAGAGCGTGATGTTTTCAAGGACGATGTCCTCGATGTTCAAAATGGTGCTGATCTTGTCCTTGGCCGAGGTGAGCGCCTTTGCTTTGATGTGCTCGCGTTGTTTGACGATCTGCTCGGCGCTTTGCAGTGCGGTGACTTCCTTGAGAGCTTCAAGAACACGCGGGGCGATCAGGTTGTCGAATGGGTCGCCCGAGTATTCCTTGTAGATGCGCACGACCGAGGATTCGGGGATGCGGTAGAGCACGCGAAGCTGGATGTTCACCTGTTGCAGGTCGGCGGAATAGCACTCGGCGGGCAGCTCGCGGGCGAGTTGTCGCACGGGCACGGGGATGATCGATGAGATGAACGGCTGCTTTGTGCCGAACCCCTCGGGCTTGAACTCATCGCTGACTTTGCCGAGGGTGACTTGAACTCCTCGGAAGCCCGGCTCGACCACATAAGTCGATTGCGCAGCCGCGAGAACGATGACGAGAATGATGATCGCGATGCCGATCAGTTTGCCGAGGGAGTTGGGATTCACGAGGCTGACGACACCCGCCGTGCGGCTGATCGCAAGCCCAACCGGGTTACAGAGTCGTGGGAATTTTCAATCGGGCATTGATCCCATTTGGCTCCGGCGCACAGTTATTGCGTGTCGTTTGAAAAACATCTCCTCGTGGATGCGGCCAATGTTTTACATGCATGGCCGGAGTCCCGTGCGTTGTTGAAACGTGATCGGAATGCGGCGCGTTCGCAGTTGGTGCGGCGTTTGGGCGCGGTTCATGATGCCGAGTCGGTGCGAGTTACCTTGGTCATTGATGGGCGTGGACGTGAAATCGTCATCGAACACCCCTCGCAGCTGGCGACGTTCGCGGTGGTTTATACGCCTTCATCTCTCACGGCCGACGATGTTATCGAGCAGATGGTCGGCCGTTCGGCAGATCCGTCGCTGTGTGAAGTGGCGACCGGCGATCAAGCAGAACGCAACACCATCGAGGCGACTGGCGCTACCTGGGTGCCTACGGCTGATTTGCTGGCTCGCGTCGAGCGGGCCGAGCAACGGGTTTCCTCGAAAGTGTCGGGTTTGAACCGCTCGAATGATCGGGACTGGCGCCGCCGCTCGCATGAGTGAATACGAATCAAGCTCGTCGGCCGGCGGTGCGGTGGCCGAAGTCCAAGGACTCTATGGCGCGTTTTCCTTTCCAGAACGTTTGCTTCAGAAGATTTGGCAGCAGGGTGATTTTGACGCAGGCGTGGCTGAAACCGCCGACGGGAGAAAGCTGAAGGTGCTTCATCCGGGTAAGTGGAATCATTTGGGCGGGCCGGACTTTGCCGGAGCGGGGCTGGTTATCGACGGACGGAACGTAACCGGTGACGTGGAACTCCATTTGTATGCGAAGGACTGGACGGCGCATGGGCACGCGACCGACAGCGCCTATGACAACGTCGTGCTGCACGTGGTGCTGTTTCCGTGCGCCGAGCATTTCACGCGGGGCGCAGGCGGACGGGATATTCCCATCTTATGCCTGCTGCCGTTGCTGCACCAAGGTCTTGAGGAATATGCCTCGGAGGAGGCGATGGAACAGTTGGCGGGACGTCCGCTGCATCATGCGCAAGCGGTGCTCGGGATTCTCGGTCGCGAGGAGTTGGATACGTTATTGAGAAGCCATACGGAACGGCGTTGGCTCACAAAAGTGCATTTTGCCGGTGAGCGCATCAAGCGGCTAGGGTGGGCTGACGCGTGCCATCATGCCGCGCTGGAAATCCTTGGATACCGGTTTAACCGCGCCCCGATGTTAACCGTGGCCTCGTCATTCCCCTTGGCCGAGTGGGCGGCGGGCAGGGTGGACGCAGCACAGGCATATGACGCGTTGGCCGAGCGCTGGAGCCTGCAGGGTGTGCGACCGTTGAACCACCCGCGGCTGCGTCTGCGCCAATATGCCGCCTGGTGCATTGGGCAACCGGACTGGCCGGAGCGCCTGCGTGAAAACGGGCGACTGCTTGAGCTCGCTTCATCTGGACGGACATCCTCGTTGGTGGGCGAGTGGCGTAGGACGGTGCGCCTGAAACAGCTTCGCGCGCATTTGCAGGACGAGGTGTGTGGCGGCGTCCTGGGCGGCAGCCGGCTGGATAATCTGGTGGGCGACGGTTTCCTGCCGCTGCTGGCGGCTGATGCGGATTTGGATTTGAAGGAGGTGTGGGCGGGTTGGTTTGCGGGTGACGCGCCGGCGGCGGTGGTGCGCGTTTTGCGTGCTCTGGGCGTTTTTGACGGTCGCGAGCGTCCGATTGCGCAAGGTCCGATTCAGGGTTTATTGGGCTGGATGTTGGCCCATGAAGCGCAGTTGCAGGCAAAGTAGCAGTCCCTCGGTGGGCGCGGGACTTGACAAGATTTTGCCGCAGCAGCTACTTTGACCCTTTCTAACAACGTTCACTTTCCAAAAGGTGGGCCCTTCGGCCCGCTTTTTTTTTCTAAATATATATCCTATGAGCAGCGAAATACTTTCAGTTCTCGAATACATGGAGAAAGAAAAGGGCATCGGTCGCGCCGACATGATTGCGGCGATCGTCAATGCCATCAAAACTGCCGCGCTCAAAGGCGTTAGCTCAGGTCAGGAGCTCAAGATCGATATCAATCCGAAGAACGGTCAGCTGCACGCTTGGATTCTGCTCAAGGTGGTCGATTCGGTCAGCAACCCCAAGACTGAGATTCACATCGAAAAGGCGCAGGCGCTGAAACCGGGCGCTCAACTCGGCGAGATTCTCGAAAAGGAAATCGATCCGTCCACGCTCGGACGTATCGCCGCGCAGACCGCCCGCCAGGCCGTCATGCAGAAGCTCCGTCAGTTCGAGAAGGATCGTATCTACGACGACTTCAAGGACATGGTGGGCAACATCGTCACCGGCACCGTCCGTCGCAAAGAGCGCAACGACATCTTCATCGATCTCGGCAAAGCCGAGGCGGTTCTCTCCGGCAAGGAGCAAGTCCCCGGTGAAGAATACCAGCCCGGTGATCGTATCCGTTGCTTGTTGCTGTCCATCGATAGCACGCCGCGCGGTCCCGAGCTCATGCTCACGCGCGCCAGCCCCAAGTTTGTCCGTCGCCTGTTCGAGGTTGAGGTCGGTGAAATTGCCGATGGCACCGTGAAGATCGAGGCCTTCGCGCGCGAACCCGGTTACCGCACCAAGATCGCCGTCACCAGCACCGATCCCAAGGTCGACCCGGTTGGCGCTTGCGTCGGTGCCCGAGGCGCTCGCGTCAAAACCATCGTCCGCGAACTCAACGGTGAAAAGATCGACATCATCAACTACTTTGCTGATCCGAAGCAGATGGTGATCGAGGCGCTCAAGCCCGCCGCTCCGCGTGAGATCATCTTGGACGAAAAGACTCATCGCATCCTGTTGAAGGTTGCGACCGAAGATCTCGCGATCGCCATCGGTCGCAAGGGCCAGAATGCGCGTCTCACGTCCCGCTTGATCGGCTGGCGCCTCGACATCGAGGAGTTCCATGCCGTTTCGACGGATCCTCGCGCCGTGGCCACCAACACCCTCGTAAAGACCTTCGGTCTCGACGCGGTTCTCGCCGAACGCCTTGTGGCGATTGGCATCAATTCCCCCGCCGCCTTCGAGGGTGTCGGTGCCGACGACCTCGTCGACGCCGGTTTCACTTCCGATGAAGCTGCTACCATTATTTCCAGCGTCGGCGGAACGCAATAAGCCGCGCAGTTACCGTCCAGTCGTCATCTTTTTTATCACCGTTACTTTTTAATGAGCATCCGCATCCACGAACTCGCCAAACGTCATAACATGGAGGCCAAGGACATGTTGGCCTTGCTGAAGGAGCGCGGCTTCGTTTCTGCGGACACCAAGTCGGTTTCGAGCACGCTCAACAAGATCTACGAAGAGGAGATCGAGAAGGAGTTTGCCGCCAAGGCAGCAACCGCCGCCCCGGTCGCAGCCGCGCCCATTGTTGAACAACCGGCTCCCGTTCCGCACAAGGTCCCGACGGTAAAGAGCGCCGAAGATGTCGTGCGTGAGAAAGAAGAGGCGAAAGCCGCCGCCCACGCCGCCGCCCATGCGCCCGCGCCCGCGGCTGCTCCGGCGGTTTCGGCTCCCATCAAGCCAGCTCCGGTCGCGCCCGCGCCGGTCGTTTCCGTGTCGGCTCCGCGCCCGGTTTCGGTTCCGCAAGCCCTGCCGCCTCGTCCAGGCGCGTCGCCTGCTCCCGTGCCCGCTTTTTCACGTCCCGCAGCCGTGTCGACGCCCGTCTCGACTCCTGCGACCGTGCGTCCTCCGGTGACAACCTCCGCCCCGCGTCCCGCGCCCGTGTTGCCTCCGCCGGTTGCCCGCCCACCCGCTCCCGCGGTCGCTTCCGCTCCGGCTCCTGTATCCGCCCCGCGTGCGCCCATGCCGGTCCCGGGCGCGCCCAAGCCACCGCCTTCCATCGTGTCCGCCCCCGGCAATCCCGCGATGCCGGTGACTCCTCCCGCGCAGACGGTCACCATCACCACCGAAGGCGACATCAAGATCATTCATCTCAAGCCGCCGATCATTGTTCGCGATTTTGCGACCGCGCTGAGCATGAAGCCCTTCAAGCTCATCTCCGAACTCATGGAGATGGGGATCTTTGCCTCGATGAATCAAGCCATCGAAGAGCCGGTTGCCATCAAGATCGCCGAGAAGCACGGCTTCATGCTGGAGATCAAGCACCGCGGTGAAGCTGCGCAGCAGACCCAGCAGACCGCCAAGGAAAAAGCCAAGGACAAGGAAAAAGCCGCCGCCGAGGCCGAGGCGCAAAACCTCGCGCCGCGTCCTCCCGTCGTCTGTATTCTTGGTCACGTTGACCATGGCAAAACCTCGCTGCTCGACGCGATCCGCAAGGCCGACGTCGCCGCAGGTGAAGCAGGTGGCATCACCCAGCACATCGGCGCGTATCAAATCGAGCACGACGGCAAAAAGATCACCTTCCTCGACACTCCCGGCCACGCCGCTTTCACCAAGATGCGCGCCCGCGGCGCCGATGTCACCGATATCGCCGTTCTGGTGGTCGCCGCCGATGACGGTTTCATGCCGCAGACGGACGAAGCCCTCAAGCACGCCCAAAACGCCGGCGTCACCCTGATGGTCGCCGTCAACAAGATGGACGTGAAGGGCGCCAACATCGAGCGCGTGAAGCAGCAGATGCAGGAGCGCAACATCGCCCCCGAGGACTGGGGTGGTGAAACCGTCACCGTGCCCGTGTCGGCCATCAAGGGCACCGGTATCTCCGACTTGCTGGACATGATCCTCCTCCAGGCCGATGTCTTGGAACTCAAGGCCAACGCGAAAACCGAGGCCAGTGGCATCATCATCGAGTCGCAGATCGAAGTCGGTCGCGGCCCGCTCGCCACCGTTATTGTGCAACGCGGCACGCTCAAAGTCGGCGACTCCATCGTGTGCGGTCCGCATTGGGCGAAAGTCCGCGCGATGTTCGACGACTCCGGTAAGAACCTGAAAGAGGCGCCTCCCGCCACCCCGGTGCGCGTGATCGGCTGGTCCGGCGCGCCCGACAGCGGCTCTGAGTTCAAGTCGGCCAAGAACGCCCGCGAAGCTGAAAACCTCGCCGAAGAGGCCGAGCACCTGATCCGCAAGACCACGGGCACCGCCGATGCCGCCCCGAAGGAAGTTTCCGTCGAGAGCCTGTTCGCCAACATCGCCGCGACCCAGGCCAAGGTCCTTAAGCTCATCGTCAAAACCGACGTGTTCGGCTCGACCGAGGCCGTGCGCAACGTGCTCGAAAACATCAAGAGCAACAAGGTCTCTCTAGAGATCGTTTCCGTCGAAGTGGGCCTCGTTTCCAAGACCGATATTCTCATGGCCAGCGCCGCCGGCGCGGTCGTGGTGGGCTTCAACACCAAGCTCGAGAACGGCGTCACCGCCGTCGCCAAGCATCATGGTGTGCGCATCGAGACCTACGGCATTATCTACGAGTTGGCCGACAAGGTCCGCGACATGATGGCCGATCTGCTCGATCCCGATCTCAAAGAGACGAAGACCGGCGCCGCCGAAGTGCGTGCGACGTTCCCGCTCGCCAAGGGGTTTGTGGCCGGCTGCTTGGTCACCGAAGGCAAGATCACCCGCAACGCCTCCGCCCGTCTCCGTCGCAAGAGGGAGATCGTTTTCGAGGGCAAGGTCGGCACGCTCAAGCGCTTCAAGGACGATGCCAACGAAGTCCGCGCCGGCATCGAGTGCGGCATCAAGCTCGGCGACTTCAACGGCTACGAGATCGGCGACGTCATCGAGTGCTACGAAATCCAGAAGGTTCGCGCTTCGCTCTGATCTAGCAGCTAGCAACTAGGAAACTAGTCGCTAGCTTATTCCCATGTCCACCCGCACCCTTCGCGTTAACGAACTCCTCCAGCGCGAGCTGAGCGACATCCTGCGCAAGCAATATAAAGACGAGGCGATCGCCATCACCATCACCGGCGTCCAGGTCTCGCCCGACCTTCATGAAGGCAAGGTTTTCGTCGCCGTGACGGGCGACGAAGAGGAAACCGCCAAGTGCCTCCGCTGGTTGAAGCACAACTCGAAGGATCTCCGTTTCGAGCTCGGTCGCCGCATCGTTCTTAAATACATGCCGCACTTCACTTACTCGGTCGATGTCACGACCGAGCGCGGCAATCGCATTTTGTCCGTCCTCGACGAGATCGCCGCTCAGGACAAAGCGCGCAACGAAGCTCAACCGCCCGCCGCCGAAAAGGAGTAAACCGTGGAACTCATCTATCCTGAATTTTTCGAACGCTTCGGCGCCTTCCTGCGTTCGCTCGAAGGTCGTCGCGTGGTGATCATCTCGCATGCCCGTCCCGACGGTGACTGCATCGGTTCCGAGGTCGCGCTCGCCCGTGTGTTGCGCGCCCTCAACATCGACGTCATCTGCGCGAATCCCGACCCGGTTCCGCGCCGCATCCAGTTCGCCGCGGGCGACACCCCGCTCGTCCGTTTCGAGGACCTTCCCGAGGGAGACCTCACCGCGATCTACGTTGATTGCGCCGACCAGAGCAGGGCGGGGGACAAGTTCAAAAAACGTTTTCCCGCGCCGTTTGCCAACATCGACCATCACCTGTCGAACGTGGGCTTCGCCGAGCATAATTTCATTGATGTGGGTTCGTGCGCGACGGCCGAAATCCTTGCAGGCCTCTTCATCGATCATCACCTGCCCATCGACGCGCAGGCGGCTCAATCGCTTTACGCGGGTATCGCGACCGACACCGGCCAGTTCCGGTTTAGTTCCACCTCGCGCCGCACGTTTTTGATCGTGGCCGAGTTGATGGCCCGCGGGGCACAGCCCGCCGCCGCCGCCGCCGAGCTCTATGAACGCGAGACTCCCGGGAAGTTGGATCTGCTCCAACGCTTCCTCGCCTCGCTCCGCTATGAGTGCGAGGGACGTGTGTGTATCGGCACATTGCCCAATGGCATCTATGCAGCGACCGGCACCAGCCCGGAGGACGCCGAGGGTTTGGTTGATTACGCGCGCGCCATCGAGGGCGTGGAAATCGGCGTGCTTATCGAAGAGCAGGACGGCGCCATCAAAGGCAGCCTCCGCTCCAAGGATCCCATTTATCGGGTGGACCGGGTCGCCGCCCTGTTCAAGGGCGGCGGTCATGCGTGTGCCGCGGGTCTTAACCTGAAAAATGTCACGGTGCCCGATTTCCAGTCACAGTTGGTGGCCGCTCTTGCCGGACAAATCGCCGCCGTGGACGCGCTGAAAAAATCCACCCCATGATCCGCCCGCCCGCCCAGGAATTCGACGGCGTGCTCCTGATCGACAAGCCGCCCGAGCACACCTCGCACGACGTGGTGGCCCGTCTTCGCGGCATCCTCAAGATGAAGCGCATCGGCCACGCCGGCACGCTTGATCCGATGGCGACCGGTTTGCTGGTCATGCTCGTGGGCAAGGCCACACGGCTTTCGCAGTATTTGATGAGCGTGGAGAAGGAATACACCGGCACAATCAAGCTCGGCGAAACCACCAACACGCAGGATGCCGAGGGCGAAATTCTCACGACCATGCCCGTGCCAGCGCTCACCGAGGATGACGTGCGCAAGGCGCTCGCCGGCTTTCTCGGCGACCAATACCAGACTCCGCCGATGTTCTCGGCCATCAAGATTGGCGGGAAACCCCTCTACAAGAGCGCCCGCGCCGGCGAAGAGGTCGAACGCGAGCCGCGCTTCATTCGTGTGATCAACTACGAACTCACCCGGTGGGAATCCCCCGAGATTGATTTTCGCGTGCTCTGCACCAAGGGCACCTACGTCCGCACGCTCGCGCACGACTTGGGCCAGCGTCTCGGCTGCGGCGCCCATTTGAAGGCGCTGCGCCGCATTTCCTCCGGCTCGCTCAACGTGTCGCGCGCCGTGACCTTGGAGCAGCTGCAAAAGATGACCCCCGCCGAGATCGAGAAAGTGCTCATCCCTGGTTACGAGGCCGCACCGAGCGTGGCCTTTGCTTAAAAAGAATCCGATCGCCGACCCGACCTTTCGCGTGCCTGCGCGCTTCTACAACTCGATCTTTGAAGCGGCCGCCGCGTTGCCTTCGCGGCCCTTGCATCTGGCGATCGGCATGTTCGATGGCGTGCACCTTGGGCATCACGCCGTCATCGAGTCCGCCGTGCACTCGGCGCGTCGCAGCGGAGGCATCGCGGCGGTGCTCACGTTTTGGCCTCACCCGAGCCGGCTCTTCCGTCCCGATAACGCGGTGCGTCTCATCATGACGCCCACCTTGAAGAACCGGCAGCTCGCCCGGCTTGGGGTCGATGCGGTGATCACGCAGTCATTCGATTTGGATTATGCGAGTATTGAGGCGGAGGATTTCCTGCCACGTCTGAAGCAGGCGCTACCCGCGTTGACCACGATTTATGTGGGTGAGAACTGGCGCTTTGGACGCGGTCGCCGGGGCGACATTACGCTGTTGGTGGCCGAGGGAAAAAAGCATGGCATCGCCGTGGTCAGCGCGCCTCGCATCAACCAAAACGGCGAGCCAATCAGCAGCACGCGCATCCGCACCTATCTTGAGGAAGGCCGCATGGAAGAAGCCAACGCGCTGCTTGGCTACACCTACTTCGCCGAGGGTGTGGTTGCGCCCGGCAAGCAGCTTGGCCGCAAGCTCGGTTTCCCGACGCTCAACGTAAATTGGGAGCCGGATCTGCGTCCACGGTTCGGAGTATATGCCGTGCAGGTGTCGGGTGCGAAAACCGCGGAGCCGCTTCCGGCGGTCGCGAATTACGGCCTTCGTCCCACGGTCGAGAACTCGACTCTCCCGCGGCTTGAAATTCATGTGCTCGCGCCATGTCCTTTGGGCGAAGGCGATGAGTTGAGCATCGAATGGCTGAGCTTTATTCGTCCCGAAAAGAAGTTCGATGGCGTGGAGGCGTTGCGCGCCCAAATCGCGCTCGATCGCGAGGCCGCGCTCGCTTGGTTCAAGCAACGCTAAAGGCACTGGGTAAGTTCCCCGGTAGCTTTCAACCCCATGGGCGATTGACGTCTTTGGGTGCATAGTTGCGCCATGAACACCCCACTCGATATTCGTCGGGCACTTCTGGCCTTCGTTCTCCTCGCCGCTGCTTTCGCCCTATCCCAATCGTCTTATTCGCTTAACGCCCAACCCGCTTCAGAAAAAACCACGGAGGGCGGTTCCATGACGGGGCACGGCCACGCCAAGATGATGGCAGTGCACAATCAAATGATGGCCGAACACGCCAAAATGATCGCCGACTTGAAGGCAAAAGACGCCGAAATCGCCGCGCTCCTTGCCCAGATGAGCAACGCTTCGGCTGATAAGAAGGTCAACCTATTGGCCGATGTGGTGACCCGGTTGGCGGCGCAGCAAACGACCCTCCATTCAGGGATGGATAGCATGCACCAGATGATGGGGAAACGCGGCCTGTCGATGATGGGGAAGGGCGGGACGTGTCCGTGCATGGAGGACTCGGCTGAAAAGCCGGTGAAAGAGCCGACTCCATAAAAATATTCCAGGCACAAAAAAGCCGCCAAGGTGTTAATCTTGGCGGCTTTCCTAAAATGGTGGACCCAACTGGGCTCGAACCAGTGACCTCTTCGATGTCAACGAAACGCTCTAACCAACTGAGCTATGGGTCCGACGAAAAACGAGTCGCGGAGTAAGCAGGACTTACCCGGCTCTCGGCAAGAACAAATATTCGCTTTTTCATCCGGCCGCAAACTCGATGAACCTTTCATTTCTGGTCCTTCGTAAATGAGCAAAGCGACTTGCCCAACCCCGGCGGAGGCAACTCACTCGGAGCGCCTCCATGCTCCAGTCGCTTCGCATCAAGAACCTCGCCCTGTTGGAAGAAGTCGCCCTCGATTTTGAGGCGGGTTTCACGGTCGTCACCGGCGAAACCGGAGCCGGCAAAAGCATTCTGCTGGGTGCTCTTTCGTTGCTGGCCGGCGAACGCGCCGACAAAACCCTCATTCGCCAAGGCGCGCCCGCCTGCGAGGTCGAGGCTTCCCTTTATTTTGAAGATTCCAAGGCGATGGACGCGCTTCTCGCCGAGCTCGACCTGCCGCCGTGCGAAGATGGCATCCTTATCCTGAAACGTAGCCTGCCGCGCGACAAGGCCCCCAGGCTCACCGTCAACGGCGGCCTCGCCACGCTCGCCGCGCTTCAGCGCCTCGGCGAGGCGTGGATCGATTTTCACGGTCCCAGCGAACCGCGTCGTTTGCTCAAAGAAAGCTGTCAGCTCGAGCTGCTCGACCTTTACGGGCGCTCCGGCGAAGTGCTTGCGGCCTACACCGCAAGCTACAGCGTATGGCGCGACTTGGTTGCCGAGCGCGAGCGGATCGCGCGCGAAACGAAGCTGTCTCCCGATCAGATCAAGTTCCTCGAAAACCAGCTCGCCCGCCTTGATGCACTCGACCTCACCGACGAAGCCATCGACACGCTGGAGCGCGATTTTCAACGTCTGAGCAAGGCGCAGGAGCTCACCGGACTCGCCTCGACCCTGGCCAACGGCCTCACGGGCGAAGATGGCGCCACCGGTCGCGTCGCCGGCCTCGTGCGCGATGCCCGCCAATTGGAAAACCTCGATCCCTCCAGCAAGGCGCTGGCCGATCGTCTCTCCGCCGCGAGCATCGAACTCGCCGACCTCGGCGCGGAATTCGAGGCGTTGGTCGGTTCCTTCAATTTCGACCCCGAGCAAGCCGAGCAGCTTCAGGCCAACATGAACACGTGGCTCGAAGTGAAGCGCAAACACGGCGGCGACTTGCGCGCCGTGATTGAGGCCCGTGATGAGATGCGCCACCGTCTCGAAATCCAAGGCGACCTCGAAGGCACGTTGGTTCGCATCGAAAAGAAAATCGTGGACGCCGAGCGCGCCGCACGCAAGGAAGCGACCGTGCTGCGCACCTTGCGCGAAAAGGCCGCCCGAGAGCTGGCGAAGATCGCCGCCGCCAGCATCGCCCAAATCGGATTCAAAAAAGCCGATTTCCAGATTCGTATCGTGCCGCTCGAACAACTTGGACCGACGGGTGATTGCGGGGTGGAGTTCCTGTTCTCTCCGAATGTCGGCGAGCCTGTGCTTCCGCTCAACCGCGTCGCTTCCAGTGGTGAGCTTGCGCGCGTGATGCTTGCGCTGAAAACCGTGCTGGCCGACCTCGATGATGTGCCCGTGCTCGTCTTCGACGAGGTGGACGCGAATGTGGGTGGTGAGATCGGCCGCATTGTGGGTGAAAAGATGGCGGGTATTTCCAAGGGCCATCAGGTGCTCTGCATCACGCACCTTCCCCAAGTGGCTGCGCAGGGCGACAGCCATCTCGTGGTGGAAAAGGATCAGTCAAAGGATCGTGCCGTGGTCACCATCTCTCCGATTCAGGCCAATCGCAAAGCCCGCGTAAGTGAACTGGCGCGCATGCTCGGCGACCGCACCGCCAAGAGCGCGCTCGCGCATGCGGAAGAGCTGCTGGGCTGATGTAGGCCCATGTAGGCCCGACCGTTGGTCGGGCTCCGAAAAAGCGATCAGCCGCAGAAGCCCGACCAGCGGTCGGGCCTACATTGGAGAATCGAAGTGCACGTGACCGGCGTAGGGCCAGGCGTCGGACATTGCAGCCAAGCCGCCTCGGACTGGGTTTTGGGCGACGTAACTCCACTTTTCCGCGTAGCTCTCCGGTGTGCGCAAGACGTGATCGAAAAAACGGTGCTGCCACAGAGGTGGTGGTTTCTGGTTGGCGGCGAGCAGGCGTTTGGCGGTCCATTCTTTCCAACACTGCATAAACTTGGTGAGCGATTTGACTTCGGGCAATGCGACGCAGAAAAAGTGCACGTGATCTGGCATGATCACATAACGACCGATGCGCCAGCCGTGGCGGGTATCGGCGGTTTGCCATTCGGCGAGGAGGAGGTCGTGAGCCGTGTCGTTTGCGAGAAGAGGCGCACGCTTCTGCGTGCAGGTGGTGATGAAGTAAACGGGTCGTTTGATCCAAACATAGTCCAAGCGAGCCAAGTGGACCGGTCGTTCGGGTGTAGGCCCGACCGCTGGTCGGGCGGCTTGGTGTGATCGGGGTTGGCGGGCATGGGTAATTTAAAAGCACAACCAATGCCGTCGGAGCCCGACCAGCGGTCGGGCCTACATGTGCACCAGCGTGAACTCCGTCTCGCCCATCCGCCGACCGTTGATTTGGAGTTCCACGCGATGCCGTCCGGGATGGTGGCGCCGCGTTGTGAAATCCCGGATGACCTGCCGCTTGCTCAGCGTGATGGTTTCGCCTGCGGAAAGATCGAGTTGTTTCCATTTAAAAACCTTTGCTGACGTGCGTCCGGATGAGCGGGCGTAGTGGATCACGTAGTCGATGATGAAGGACTGGGTGCGCCGCGAAGTTGAGGTCAGCTTTGCGACCAGCTGAAGCGTTTCGCCGAGATGGATACGAGCGGGCTTGGCCGATATTGAGGCCTCAAGTCTGGGTGCCGCGCCCGCACCGAAAAGCGCGAGCGCACGCGGATGTCCCTTCTTGATGAGCGTGCGTAGTCCGTGCCGGACGGTCCACGCGGTCGCAGGCACGGAACGGTTCCAGGTGGCGACGAGATCGAGCACCACCTCGGGGTGGTCCTTGGCGATATCATTGAGATGGTTGGCGACCGACTTCCGCACATAGAGGCTGGGGTCCGCCCGGAGCATCACCAACAAGGGCAGGGTGGGCGAAGGATCCGCAACCAACGCCTGGAGACGCTCGCCCCACGGCAACCGTGGCCGCGAACCCTCGCTGGCGAGACGACGCGCATGCTCGTCGTCCGATGTGGCCCAGGTGTGCATCACCGCCAGCGTGCCGGGGAGATCGCGGATCAGAAACGGCCGGATCGCAAATTCGGCGGAGCCGTGACGCGTGAGGTCGCGCAACGCCGGCAGCGACAGTTCGGGTTGGTCAAGCCCCTGTGCGGCGACATGCGCGCAAGGCCAGATGCCGGCAAATCCATGCCCGATCAGCGGCGCATAGGCGCGGAGCACCGCGAGTTGTTCGCCGAATGGAACTGGCAACGAAAGCTGAAAGGCTTCCGCCGTCCGGTTGAGGCGGGCCATGAGTTCGCGGGAGGCGAGGTCATCGAGCGCGTGGGCGAGAAACCGGTCGGTATCGAATCGCGGATGCAGCGCCGTGAGTTGCTCCGCCGTGCGGCGGTAAAACGCTTCGTCGAACCAGTGCTTCATACTCGGATGATTATTCAGTGACCGCGATTCTGAATGAGCGTCGATTAGCGGACATCAGCGGTTAGCCGCTAGCTTATCACCGCACCTCAACCGTCCACTGCTTCGATTGGGCGCTACCGGCGAGGTGAACGGTGTAGTGGCCGGGTTTTAGCGAGCCACTAGGGAGCGTGATGACGACCGGGCTTTCCTTGGAGCGGGCGGTGAGGTCGCCATTCAGTGGCTCAAATTGGGGCACGATCGCCACGCTCTGGCCGCGCACGTAAACCTGCGCGCCGCCGAGCTGGTGTTTTTGGTCGCCCAGCGTGCAGGTGAACAGAATCGGATAGGGGAGTGACGCTGAGTTTTCGCGCGCCGCGGAGACCGTCTTAAACGAAAGAGGCAATTGGGGCGTTTCGACCAGGGTGGTGCCCAAGCCCTCGGTGAGTCCGCCGGGTGCGTCGGTGACGACCGCCGGCGCGTTTATGCTGGCGGCAAGCTTTTGCGGATCGGCGGGGCGCTCCGCGTGGGCGTTGATCCGCTGGTAACCGGCGTCGAGCAATCGCATGACATTGGCGCGTTGCTTGGAGTCCTCGTAAGGTTGGTAGGCGGGAGCCTCCTTGCGGTATTTTACCGTGAGCCACGTGTAGGGCACGAGGAGCGCGATGATCGCGACGACAACCCACTTCATGGGCCAGGGCTTGCGGTTGAGAGGACTCGACATGCGGGCGAGTGAACGAGGGGGAGGGGGGAATGCAAGAAGTAGCGAGTAGCGGGTAGTGGGTAGCGAGTAGTCGGAGGACGGAAAACGGAGGGACATCGGTCGCCTTGGTGGAGGTTAGTAAAGACCCACACAGGACAACGCGCTCCAGCTCAAGGGCAGATACTCGCTACCCACTACTCGCTACTCACTACTTCTCAGATCGAATTACATTTGCCCCGCGCGGGGGCGGATGCTTCGTTGGCGGGCTTCATGAAGACTTGGTCCAAGTTCTACATTTCCACGCTCCGCGACAGCCCTGCCGACGCCGAGATCGCCTCCCATAAATTGCTCATGCGCGCCGGCCTGGTGCGCAAGCTCGGTGGCGGCCTTTATACTTACATGCCGCTTGGCCTGCGAGTCATGCAGAAGATCTCCCAGATCTGCCGCGAGGAACTCGAAGTCTCCGACGCCATCGAGCTGTGGATGCCGCACCTCCATCCCGTGGACAACTGGGAGCAGGGTCCGCGCTGGGCCGCCGCTCGCGAGATCATGTTCCGCGCCGACAACGCCGGCGCCAACAAGGGCCGCTCCCGCGAACCGGAATTCGTGCTCGGGCCGACTCACGAAGAGATCATCACCCCGCTTGTGAAAAACGAGATCACCAGCTACCGCGATCTCCCGAAGAATTTTTATCAAATCGCCACCAAGTTCCGTAACGAGATTCGCCCGCGCTTCGGCCTGATGCGCGCCCGCGAATTCGTGATGATGGACGCGTATTCCTTCGACGCGAACGACGAGGGCGCGGTGAAGAGTTACTTTGCCATGAAGGACGCCTACGCGCGTTTCTTCAAACGCATCGGCGTCACTGCCATCGCGGTCGAGGCCGACACGGGCGTCATGGGCGGCAGCTTCTCGCACGAGTTCATGGTCCCGGCCGAAATCGGTGACGATGACGTGATCTACAACGAGGCGAGCGGTTACGCCGCCAACCGCGAGAAGGCCACCAGCGCTCTCGTGCCGGCCGATCTCGCCGACGCCGCGCCTATCGGTGCGGTTGAGGAGTTTGCCACCCCCGGCGTCGTGACCATCGCCGCTCTTGAAGCCGCTCCCTACGGAGTGAAGGCCGGCGAGCAGTTCAAGACCCTAGTCTACATCGGCGATGGCAAACCGTTCCTCGTGATCCTGCGCGGCAACGACGAGCTCGAAGAAGCCAAGCTCGGCTCCCTCGGTTTCACGCTCACCCGTGCCGCCACGCCGGAGGAAATCGAGCCGGTCCTCGGCGCGAAGCCGGGCAGCCTCGGTGCCGTCAAGGGCTCCATCAAAGATCCGTCGGCGCTTGCCGGCGTGTTCGCCGATCACGCGATCCGTCTCATCGGCAATGGCACGACCGGTGCCAACAAAGACGGTTTCCACGTGCGCAACGTCAACGTGACCCGAGATCTCGCGATCACGAAATTCGGCGACTTCCGTCGCGTGCGTCCGGGCGAACCCGACCCCAAGAACGGTCAGCCGCTTTCCGTGAAGCGCGGCATCGAGGTGGGCCACATCTTCAAGCTCGGCACCAAGTATTCCGAAAAATTCGGCGCGGTTTACACCGACGACGCCAAGCAGAACCACCCGATGGTCATGGGTTGCTACGGCATCGGCATCAGCCGCACGCTTCAGGCCGTGATCGAGCAAAGCCACGACAACGACGGCATCATCTGGCCGTGGGCGGTCGCTCCGTTCCAGGTCATCATCACGCTGCTTGATCCGTCGGTCGCCGAGCCCGCCGAGCTGGCCAAGAAACTCGCCGCGGTCGCCGAGCAGGCCGGTGCGGACGTGATCATCGACGACCGTGAAGAACGCCCGGGCGTCAAGTTCAAGGATGCCGACCTGATTGGCATTCCGTTGCGCGTCACCATCGGAGGCAAGGGCCTCCAGGCCGGCATCATCGAACTCAAGTGGCGCTCGAAGAAAGATGTGATTAAGATTCCCGTTGCCGAGGCGGCCGACCATATCGCGGCCGTCGTGCGCGACGCTTTCGCCCAGACATGATTGTGGCTGTCCATCGCCCGCATTCCTCACCTTCCAGCCGTGGCGTCGCCGAAACGGCGGCGGCACCGCAGTGGCGCGTCGTGTTTCTCAACGACGCGGTCACTCGCATGTCCTACGCGGTGATGGTGCTGCGGAAGCTCTTCGGCTTCGACGAGGCGACCGCGACCAAGCACATGCTCGAAGCGCATGAGCAAGGTCGCTCGATCGTGTGGGTCGGTCTGCGCGAAAGCGCCGAGGCCTACGTGTTTTCCCTTCAACAGTGGCATCTCTCGGCCACGCTCGAATCCGATGAAAAGAGTTGAGGTCCGTCTTAGCATCACGGCGGTCGCCCCGTTGCTCGACTTGATCAAGTCGGTGGCCGACGAGCTGCGGGTCAACCTGGCGGTGCCGCTCGCGTTGAGCGACGCCGATGCGGAACTCGCGTCCGTATGGAACGAGGACTTGCTGGCTTCGCAGCGCGACGACTGCGACCGGTTGTTCTCCCTGTTCGACCAGGAGTTTTTCAGCGAAGGCGTGGTGGCCTTCGACCGCGACAACGCCGAGCCTGTCCTGCGCGCCTGCGCGGCGTTGCGGCTGCGATTCCGCGCCACGCATCTCGCCAAGGTGCCCGATGATACGATCGAGGCCTTGGAGGCGAGCAGCACCATGGGTGATCTCGCCGAAACGGTTCAGAAGGCGTTCGCCTGTTTTCTGTTCTTGGATGAGCTGCAAAAGATCATCCTGAAGTATCTCGATCCGATGGCGGTTGAAGACGATGAGTGAGCTTTGCTGCCATTATTCCGGCGTGCCGTTGATGCGCAGGGTAATTTCCCGATCAACCGCACGCTTATCGCCGTGCTGGGTTTTGGCGTGGTGGTAAGCGGTTAACCCATTAAACTGCGGCCCACGGGAGAGTCGGCGTCACGCCGGGTGCCGGGTTAGCCGGGCATTGTTTCGCATGAATATCAGGATGCCGGGTTGACGGTGTGTTGAGCGGGACTACTTTTCCCTTAGTGACACCCTGCGGTGTTCGAGGCGTTTTCAATAACTGCTCTCTCCTTTGATAAAATTCGGGATCCGGAACGGGTGGGGGACTGCTAGGCCGTAAATCGGAAAGCACGAAGCCATCCGGAGGAGCCCACCTAATCAAAAAAAGGTCCCGAGCCTTTGGGCGCACGGCACAGGCGGGGTGTCACTACTTTTTTGAATGAAGCCGCGAAACGGCAGAAGCGTTCAGGCGTTTGCGGACTGGGAGGCGTGCCAACGTTCGATGGCCGCCAGGAGTTCGACGATGCGAACGGGCTTGCTGACATAGTCGTTCATGCCGACCTCCATAAATTTTTCGCGGTCGCCTTGCATGGCACTGGCGGTGAGCGCGATGATGTGAATGGGCGGCTTCCAAATGCACCCCGGGCCGTTTTCGCGTTCGCGTTTTCGGATAAGTCGCGTCGCTTCGAGCCCGTCCATCTCGGGCATTTGATAGTCCATTAGAATGAGCGAGTAGGGGATGCGGTTGAGGGCGTCGAGAACCTCGAAGCCGTCGGCCACCGCGTCGGCGGCGCAACCGATTTTATCCAGCATGGCCAAGGCGACCTTTTGATTCACCGCGTTGTCCTCGGCGAGAAGGATGCGCATGCCCGGGAGGGCGGCGCGCAGGCCGGCTGTGAGCGTTGGCAGAAATTTGGTTTTCGGAAGCGAAGGGCTGCTCGTCGAAGCATCTCCGATCACGGTGACCAGGCATTCGAAAAGACTCGATTGTTTAACGGGCTTGCTCAGCACCGCGTCAATGCCGGCGGCCTTTACTTTTTGACTGGCGGGCGTGTGTCCCAGCGGGCTTAAGGCGATCAGTCTGGTGCCGGCGATGGCGGGATCCGCTTTGATGGCGTGCGCCAGCGTGAGGCCGTCCATCTCGGGCATTTCGATGTCGAGGAGCGCGAGGTCGTAGGGGTGCCCATCGGCGGCCGCGGCGCGCAGCACGCTCAGGGCTTCATGACCGTTGGCGGCGCTTCCTTTCTGGAGCTTCCAGGCGAAGATCTGATGGCGCAAAATTTGCCGGCTGGTCGCATTGTCGTCGACGACTAGCACGCGGAGATCGGACCAGCCATGGCGTGCGCCGGCCAAGGGGGCCAGGTTTCCGGCGGATTTTTCGAATCGGGCAGTGAACCAGAAGGTGGAGCCTTTGCCGGGTTTGCTGACCAATCCGATCCGGCCGCCCATCATGAGCACGAGTTGCTTGGAAATGGCGAGGCCCAGTCCCGTGCCGCCGTAGCGGCGTGAAGTGGAGTTGTCCGCTTGGGTGAACGCCTGAAACAGATTGGCCTGTGCCTCGGGGGCGATGCCGACGCCGGTATCGCTCACCTCGAAGCGGAGGGCGATGCGGTCGTCGGTGGGGGACTCCGGGCTGATCCGAACGACGACTTCGCCCCCTTCGGTGAATTTGATGGCGTTGCCCACCAGGTTGACGAGGACCTGGCGGAGACGGCCCGGGTCGCCTCGGAGAAGGCGGGGCACTTCCGGAGCCATGGCCATGACAAGTTCGGTGCCCTTGGCCTGCGCGCGCTCGGCGAGCATGTCGAGCGTGCTTTCGATGGTCTCGGTCAAATCGAAGTCGAGGGTCTCGAAGGTGAGCTTGCCCGCTTCGATTTTGGAGAAGTCGAGCACGTCGTTGATGAGGTTGAGCAACGTTTCCGCGCTGGTGCGAATGGTCTCGGCATATTCACGCTGGGTCTGGCCCAGCTCAAGGTCGAGGAGCAGGCTGGTCATGCCGATCACGCCGTTCATCGGCGTGCGGATCTCGTGGCTCATGTTGGCGAGAAACTCGCTTTTGGCCCGGTTGGCGACCTCGGCGGCTTCCTTGGAGATGCGGAGCTCACGCGTGCGTTCCTCGACAAGGCTTTCCAAGTTCTCAAGTTGGGACTTTGCCTGCCGGGCGAGATTCCATTTTTCGGTCAGGGCCGAGGCGAGTTGCAGGGCTTCGACGTTGTCGAAGGGCTTTTTCAAAATCAGCAGCTTGTCGGAATAACCGAGTTTTTGAATCATCCCATCCCAGGAGTAATCCGAATAGGCGGTGCAAATGACGATTTGCATGTCGGGGTCGATCTCCCAGATTTTCGCCGTGGCTTCGATGCCATCCCAGCCGGGTGGCATCCGGACGTCCATGAACGCCATGGCGTAGGGATGGTTTTCCGCGATGGCCTTCTTTACCAAAACCAAGGCTTCCTGCCCTTGGTAGGCCGAATCCACCTCGAACGTGATGGCTCGGCGCTCCGCCTGGGTTTCCCCGAACAGCGCGGCTTCCATGGATACGACTTCGGCTGCTTGGTCAGGGCCGCAGAGGATCTTGCGAAAATCGCCGTGAATGGATCGGTTGTCGTCAACGACGAGAACCCTTACGTTCTGCTCGGATGACGAATTTTTCATAGAGTGGGAGAGTCCGGCTTGTAGGGCAGTTTGAGGACGAAGGTGGCCCCTTTCCCGGGCCCGTCGCTGTGTGCGATGAGAGAACCGCCGAGCTCCTTGGCGGCCAGTGCGCCGCTATGGAGGCCAAAGCCGTGGCCGTGTTTACGGGTGGTGAAGCCGTGGGCGAAAATCCGGGTCAGGTTTTCAGGGGGTATGCCGACTCCGTTGTCGATGACCGAGATGGTGACGCCGTGAGCATCCGCAGTGGTCCGGATCGTCAGCAGCTTGTCGGTCCGGCCGGATTCGTCGCAGGCGTATTTGGCGTTTCTCATCAGGTTGACCAGGATTTGAAGGGCCTTGTTTTTGTCCAAGGTGAGCACTGTGCGGGTGTGATATTCGCGGGCGATGTCGACATCGTGACGGGCGAGCGAGCCGGCGTTCATGCGGAGGGCGTCTTCGATCAGGTCGGGGACGGAGATCGTTTCAACCACGCCGGATGTTTTGGCGTAGCTCTGTTGCATGGCCACGATGTCTTTGATGTGCCCGATGTTCTTATGGAGGCTGTCGAGCTCCGAGAGGATGGTTGTTTGTTCTTTGGTCAGATCTGCGGTCAATGTCGCCAGATAGGTCGGGATGATCCGGCCCTTGGGATCGTTGGTGAGGTAGTTGCCGAGATCGGCACGGTTCTGGTTTAGCAGGTCGGAGAGTTTGCCCACGTTCGTCACCTTGGAGCGACGCACCTGGTCGGCCACCAGCGTGGCGGACACGTTCACGCTGTTGAGCACGTTGCCGACGTTGTGGAGCACGCTCGTCGCGACCTCCGCCATGCCCGCCTGGCGCGAGGTGGCCAGTAGTTGTTTGTGCACGTTTTCCAGTTCGAGCTCCGTCTGCTTGCGTTCCGTAATGTCCATCAGCGTGGTGACCGATTGCCTCCCGCCGGTGGCCGGATCGACGGACATGTGGCTGGTGAGCACCACCCAGACCACCCGGCCGTCGGGATGCAGGTAGCGTCTCTCGATCGAATACCGGTCGATCTCGCCGCGTAGATATTTTTCGATCAACTCCGACTGGTTGCGATGGTCGTCCGGATGTGTCGCGCGTTCGAGGGCGTCGGGCAGCATCGCCTCGGCGGCGGACAACCCTGTGATGCGTTGATGCGCGGGGTTGACCATATGGCTGCCCTCCACGTCGGGCATACACCAGGAGATGCCGACCGGGGCCGATTCGAAGATGAATTTAAAACGCGCATATTCGCGGGCCGCCTCTTCCTGCGCCCGCTTCAGGTCGGTGATGTCCACAACCGTGGTCAGACGTTCGGAACAGCCATCCTCGTAGCGGCGAACCTTCATGGAAAAGACCACCCAGGTGATCCGACCGTCCGGTCGAAGATAACGTTTTTCTATCGAGAACTGGTTGATCCTGCCCTCCTCGAGTTCCTTGGTCAGCAGTTGCTGCCGCGCGAGGTCTCCCGGATGGTTGATACGGGTGAAGTTCGCCGGCACGTCGGCCTCTTCGCGGGTGAGCCCGCAGATACGCAGGTGGGATTCATTGATCATGCGCAACACGCGCCCGTCGTGGTTCTCGGTGGCCAAGGCGATGCCCATGGGTGAGGCGTCGAAAATGAACTTGAGCCGCTCCTGCTCGCGGGCTGCCGCCTCCTGCGCCCGTTTGCGCACGGTGATATCGCGGAAGTTAAGCACCAAGCCGACAATCCGGCCGTCAAGTTGCTGGGGTTTGACGTAACGCTCGAAGGTCCGCCCGTCCTTCAGCTCAAGCATATCAAAGGCCTCGGTTTCGGGATGCTCAAGGATCTCGTCCACGCGCCGCCGGAATCGCTCCGGGTCCTTCATGAGGGTGGTCACGAAGGCTATGATGCCGGCATCGCCCTCTTTCGTCGGCAGGTCGGGGGGCATTCCCCACATCGCAGTAAACTGGGAGTTGGTGCAGACGACTTCCCCCGAAAAGCGAATGGCAAGAATGCCATCAGCGGTGGAATCGAGCGTCGCGTTGAGCAGGGAGAGGGAGTTGGAGAGCTCCGTCGTGCGCTCCTCGACGCGTTTCTCCAAGGTCGCGTGCGAGGCCTGCAAGTCGGCGTCACGGGCTTGGATCTGGGCGAGCATGTTATTGAAGCCGTCAAACAAACGCCCGACTTCGTCGTCGCTTTGCTTGATCGCGCGGACGGAGTAATCGCGTTCGGTGGCGACCTGGCTGGCGATGGTGGCGAGCTGCAAAACCGGCTCCGAGATGACGCGCTGCAGCCGGGAGGCGATCAACCAAGTGATGAGCATGGCCGCCAGCAGCACCGCGCTGGCGGTGGCGATGTAGCGTCCGCGCCGGTTGTGCAATTCGAGGAGATCCGACTGCAGATAGATCGTGCCGATGGATTCGTTGGCGAAGCGGATGACGTGGAACAGCTCCAGTGAATCCTCGCCCAGCGTGGCGTGATCTTGCCTGGGCGCGGGCCAGGCGCGATCGAGTTTCGGATCCTTGCGGTAGGTGGCGAACACCTTTCCCGCCGCGTTGTAAACACAGCTGCGGACAATGTGGGGCTGCGCGGCCAGGCTCTTGAGGGTCAGGGTGGCTGATTCGTTGTCTTCGAAGGAGAGCGAGGAGGCGCTGTTGGCGCCGATGATCTGGGCGGTGATCTCCAGCTCGCGGGTCATGATCCGGCGGAAGGAGACCTGATCATAGGCGATGAAGACCGCGCAGGTCAGCAGCAGGGCCGCGCCACTGGTGAGCATGTTGATGACGGTCAACTTGCTCTTGAGGGGGAGGTTTTGGAGGAGGCGCATGGTCTAAATGAAATCCAACTAGGAATCCTTGCGGATGACCGCCAGTTTCAGCAGCTGGCCGCTGAGTTTAAGGCCGGCTTTTTCGCCGGAGGCCTGGTTGATCTCGAAGCGGACTTTTTCGTCCACCAGCGTGAACATGATGATGCCGCCGCGAGCCGCGAAGTCTGCGGACTCACCGACGGTCAGGACCCCGGGTTCGCCAAAGATGGTGGCGTTCAGGCGCGATTCCTCGCCGGCGCAGACGAACACGATGTGGGCGGAGGGGAGTTCGGCCACGGACGCGATGAGCCGCACGTCGATCGCGCGGCCGTTCACGGTGCGACCCTTGACGAGTTTGTCCAACTCGTCGCCGAGCGGGTTGCGGCCCAGCACGGCGATGACGATGGGGCTTTTTTCGTCCGCAAACCGTTCCGCGGGCCACTGGATGAACTTGGTGAATTGGTAGAGGAACGCCGCCTTGAGTTGATACTCTTTTGAAATCGCGGGAGCGGCGCCAAAGGCGGTGTGGTTGCCCACGGTCAACAGGCAGAGCAGCACGAGGAGCAGGCAACGCAGACCGGGCACCGCAGGCCGGGCCACACATTCGCCGGGTGACGCCATTTTTGTATTCTTGTCGAACATGCGAATGTGGCCGGGCGGTTTAGAAGCTCCAGGTGAGTTTTCCGTAGAAGCCGCGCGGGGCGTCCGTGGTCGTGGTGATGGGCGCGCCGGCCTGCTCGGGGTGACGGTCGTCCAGAAGGTTTTGCCCCACCAGCGAGAGTTCAAGTTGCCTGGTCAACCGATAGGCGAACCGGATGTCGGCGGTAATATAACCGGGCACGCCCTCGATCTGGTCCACATAACGAAATTGCACGTCGAGGCTGGCGCGTTTCGTGAGGTCATGGGAGGACCGCAGGGTGATCTGATGCGTCGGAGGGGCGCGCGCAGTGTCCGGGTTCGCGCCGGCCGCTCCGTGGATGTGCTGAAGCAACAGGGAGTAACCGGCGATCAGTCGCCACGTGTCCGCGGGCGTGACCGTCACGGCGGCTTCACCGCCATAGGTATGACCTTCAAGAGAGTTCCCCCAGGGAATTTCGAGCGTGCCGACGGGGGCGCCGGGAACGAAGCGGGATGTCTCGCCGAAGGTGATCAGGTCGTTGTAGTCGTTATAAAATACAGCGAGGTCCACGTTGACTCGGGGGGCCGGCACGAAGCGGTAGCCCATTTCGTAGGCGCACAGCACCTCGCTTTTGAGATCGGGGTTACCCACAATCGCAGGCAGAAAAAGCCCGCCGCCCGGACCGGGCCCCGGAGGGCCCACCACGACCGCAAGCGTATCCCTGCCTTCAACCGCAGTGGGGGTGCGCACCGCCCGTGAGACCGCCGCCCAGACGGTTTGGGTTTTGGTCGGTTTGAACACCATCCGGATGCTGGGTTGGAATTCGACTCCGGTGTAGTCGTTGTGCTCCACCTTGAAGCCAGGGGTTAGCGTGAGCCTGTCCGGCACGAGCTTGATATCGTCCTGCACGAACGCGCTGAAGAGCTGAGTTTGGAAGTTGCCGTCTCTTATCGGGTTCGCCGGTGTCGTTTGTTTGATCAGGCTGTCAATGAGCCGGTATCCCGCCCCCCAGATCACGTCGTGGCGTTCGCCGAGCCCGAAGGTGTGTTGCGCGGTGAGGTCGTAGGTGTCGGCAAGCGGGGCCGTGCGGTTGGTTTCGTCGCGATAAAGCCGGTCATAGTAGGCTTGCACTTCGATGCTGGAGCGGGCGGACAGCTGGTGGGTCCAGCGGCCCAGGGTGTTGACATTGTAGCCATCGGAAATGTCGGACCGGACGTCCGTGATGTCGGCCTGCCAGGTCAGGTGCGTGTCGGGATCGGGATAATGGTCGAGGCGGAAGCCTGCGTGCCGTCCCAGCCACGCGTCACCGGCGGATTGCCCGTTGGCCAAGGGATAGTCGTCGTTTGCCTGATAGCTGGCGAAAACGCGGTAGTAGGTGTCCTTGGCGAGCCGGCCGCCGTAACGCACGCCGCCCATTTCCTGATGCACGTCGCCGCCGCCGCCGTAAACCAGTCCGCCCTGCGTGTCCCGGGCGCTGCGCGTGACGACGTTGATCACGCCGTTGAGGGCGTTGGCCCCCCAGACTGTCGCGCCGGGGCCCTTGATCACCTCGATGCGATCGACGTCATCCAGCATGGTCTGCTGCAAATCCCAATAGACGCCCCCGAACAACGAAGTGTAAACGGCACGACCGTCCACCAGCACCAGAAGCTTGTTGGAGAAAACAAAATTGAACCCGCGGGCCGAGACCGCCGACTCACGGGAGTTGACGGTGCCGACGTCCATCCCGGGAACGAGCCGGAGGGCTTCGGCAATGGACGTGGCGCCGGAGCGGCGGAGATCGTCGTTGGTGAGCACCGAGATCGCGGTGGCGGAGTCGAACAGGAATTCCTCTTTCTTGGAAACCGAGGTGACGGTTTCGTTCATCAGTTCCTCGAGGCTGAGATCGCCGAAGTTTTTCTCGGCCGTGGCCGGGTCGGCGGCGCGTAGCGAGGCGGCCAGTATCGCGACCAAGACTGCGGCGGTCTTGGAGGGCGGAGCCGAAAAACCATCGATATTTTCGCAGGGTTTCATCGGGTGGGGTTTCACGGTTTTATGGGGGAAGGGGCGCCGGATCACCTCGGATCTGAATGATCGTCGAGCGCGGTGCGGACGGTTTGGGCGAGCGCCCGAGGTTTGTAGGGCTTGTGGATAAAGTGCATGTCGGCGGGCGGAGTGAACCCCCCGCCGGTCGTTCCGTCCGCATAGCCGCTGGTGAGCACCACTTTCAGAGAGGGCTTTTCCTTGCGCAGCCGGGTGGCGAGGTCCACGCCGCTCAGTCCATTGGGCATCACCAGATCGGTGACGAGCAGGGTGATTCTCGCTGCATGTCGTTGCCAAACCTCCAGCGCCTCGACGCCGGAGCCGGCCTGAAGCACGCGATAGCCGCAGCTGCTTAAAACCGCGACGGCGAATTCCCTCACGACGGGTTCGTCCTCCACGAGCAAGAGGGTTTCCGAACCACCATCGAAAGCCCCCGTGTTTTCCGATTTGCCCGAAGCGATTGCCTTCGCGGGTGGCACGGCGGACAACAGAATCCGAAATTGCGTGCCGGTGCCGATCACGCTCTCGAGCTCAATCCAACCTTGGTGTCGTTGCACGATGCCCAGCACCATCGATAACCCCAGGCCGGTGCCTTGGCCGATCTCCTTCGTCGTGAAAAATGGCTCGAAAATCCGCCGACTATTTTCAGGTGGAATGCCGCAGCCGGTGTCGCGCACGCTCAGGCAGACAAATGTCCCGGTCCGCGCCGAGGGATGGCCGCGCGCGGCAGCGTCGTCGATGGACACATGTTCCGTGGCGATGGTCAGCGTGCCGCCATTCGGCATGGCATCGCGGGCGTTTATGGCGAGGTTCACGATCACTTGCTCGATCATGCCGGTGTCCGCCTCGACTAGGCATGGGTCCGACGAAAGCTCCAAACGGAGTGTGATGTGTTCGCCGATCAACCGGGGGATCATCTCGGCGATTTCGGAAGTGATCTGGTTAAGATCGACGGTCTGACGTTCGAGTGCCTGCTTGTTGCTGAAGACGAGGAGCTGGCGCGTCAGGTTGGCGGCGCGAGTGCCGGCGTTGAAGATGTGGGTGAGCGGCCTGATTGCGTCCGGAGGCATCGTGCCGCGGTCCAGCAGCAGCTGGGCGCTGCCGATGACGATGGTGAGGATGTTGTTGAAATCGTGAGCCACTCCTCCGGCGAGCTGGCCGACGGCCTCCATTTTTTGCGCCTGCCTCAATTGGGTCTCGAGCTGATGACGCCGCGTGACATCTCTCGCGACACCGATGGCACGTTTCATTTTTCCGGTCGGGTCGCGGATAACGTAGCTTCGGTCCTCGATCCAACGCAGAGTTCCGTCGGGATGCCGGATACGATATTCGAGGCGATACTCTTTGCCCTGGGCGAGTTGCTCGCGGGCGGCGAGCAGAGCCGCCCGATCCTCGGGCACGATGGCGTCGGTCCACTGGGCGGGTTGCTCGTGAAGCCCGCTGATCGGGCGGCCCCAGATTTGCCCATAGGCCGGGCTGACGTAGGAGAAACAGCCGGTGTCCAGCGCGATGACATAAAAAACATCATCCATACGCTCGGCCATCTCGCGAAAGCGCTCTTCGCTCTGCCGCAGCGCCTCCAGCGACGCAATGCCCGCCGCGCGTGCGTTTGCTTCACGCAAGGCTCGATGCACGGCGGGTTGGAGCCGATCGAGCTTTGTCTTCAGGACGTAATCGACCGCGCCGCTCTTCAGGCTTTCGATCGCGAGATCCTCGCCGAGGGTGCCGGAAACAAATATAAACGGCACCTCTGGACAGATCGCCTGCGCACGCGCCAGCGCGGACATGCCGTCATAGCCGGGCAGGGTGAAATCAGACAGGATGAGATCCAATTTTTCCTGCATCAAGGCGGTCTCGAATTCGGCCTTGTTCGTTGCGTGGATGAATTCGCATGCACTCCCTGTTTCACCGAGCGCCCGGCGAACGAGCGCACGGTCGGACCAGGTGTCTTCCAAATGCAAAATGCGCAGGGGTAGCGTCATTGCGAAGGGGGGGCGAACCAACCTACACATTAGATGCCGGAAAACATTGCCCTCTGTCGAGCTTCACTTCTCCGGAATTGGCGGAATGAATACATGATCCGGTCAGTTCTCCGATAACCGAGGCCCTCATGAAAACGCACCCTAGACTTTTTCGGTGCGTTCGCAGACAACCGATCGTTTTCAATTTCACCATGTCTCCCACCGTCTACCACATCATCCATCTCGTTTCGTTATTCGTGTTGTTTGGCTACACGTTTTACGCCTTTGCCGCTCCGGCCGAGACGCGCAAAAAGGTGCTCATGATCACGGGCATCGCCAGCCTGCTGGTGCTCATCAGCGGTTTCGGACTCATGTCGAAGGTCTATCAAAATCAGTTTCAGGCATGGATGATCGTGAAGCTGGTCGCGTGGCTTGGAGTCTCGGCTCTGGCCGGTCTCGGCTATCGTCGCCGCGGAGCGGCGGGTGTTTTTGCAATCGTGGCGATCACGCTGGCGCTCGCCGCCGTGGTGGCGGTTTACGCCAAGCCGTTCTGATTTTTGGACCGACGTCATGAGCGAGTCACTCTGCGGCGTGTGGGTGAACGATTCCGGTGTCGTTCACCTGTCCGTCGCGACGGCGGATGGCTTGCGTGTGACGCGAAGGGAAACGTTGCGGCCGTTTGCGTGGCTCAATGAACAGGTTTCTGCCACGACCGACCGCGTCGCGATCGAGCCCTTGAAAGGCGAGGGACCGTTCAACCGGCTCGCGCATGCGGAGTCGTTGGATACGTTCGATGATTTCGTGAAGGTGGCGAAAGAGACGGGCGGCGTCGATGTGGTGCGTCCACTCGAGAGCCAGTTTCTCCTGCAAAAACGCCGGCGGTTATTTCGCGACCTGGGGTTCCATGAGCTTCGACGCTGCCAGCTCGACATCGAGACGGCATCGAGCGACGGCGAGTTCAGCGACGCGGTGAAAGCCGATGATCGCGTGCTCGCGATCGGACTGCGTTTTGGCGAACGCAACCGGCTTCTCGTGCTCGATGAAATGAGCACGGAGGGTGAGAAGCGCCTGCTGGAACAGCTCAACGCCGTGCTCTTGGAGGAAGACCCCGACGTGATCGAGGGGCACAACATCTTCAAATTCGATTTGGATTACCTGAGGCAGCGCGCGAAGAAATTAAAGGTGCCGTGTGCGTGGGGCCGCTTTGGACAGAAAGCGACGTTTCGTAACAGTCGTCTCAAGGTCGCCGAACGCTGGATTGATTTTCCTCGTTGCGACCTGCCGGGACGGACCGTGGTCGATACGTATCTGCTCGTTCAACAATACGACATCACGACGCGTGAACTCACGTCGTATGGTTTAAAGGATGTCGCGGTTTATTTCGGCATCACCGACGAGGACAGCGAGCGCACCTACCTCGCGGGCGATAAAATCCACGCGGCGTTCACGGAGAACCGCCAGGAGTTTCTCGACTACCTGGCGGACGACCTGCGTGAGACCAAAGGAATCGCCGATCTGCTGTTGCCGACGTATTTCGAGCAGGTGCGCACGTTTCCGATTTTGCTTCAGGAGGCGACGCTGCGTGGCACCACGGGTAAGATCGATCTGTTGTTTCTCGAGCATTACTATCACGCGCGGCAGTCCTGTCCGGTGCCGCCGGAAGTGACGCCGTTCGAGGGCGGCTATACGCGCAGCTTTAAGGAAGGCGTGTTCCGTCACGTGCTGCACTTCGACGTGGCCTCGCTTTATCCGAGCCTGCTCATGAGCATCGGGCGGAATCCGCGCAACGACACGCTGGGCGTGTTCATTCCGTTGCTCACGTCGCTGCGTGAATACCGGCTGCGCTACAAGCAACTCGCCAAGACCGCGCCCACCGAGGAAGAGCGCGCCGAGGCGCAGGCGCGGCAGTCGAGTTTCAAAATCCTGATCAATTCGTTTTACGGCTACCTCGGCTTTTCGGGCGCGCGTTTCGGTGATGGCGAACTGGCGGCGGAGGTCACACGGCGCGGTCGCGAGCTGTTGCAGGTGTTGATCGACGAATTTGCCAAGCACGACTGCACGATCCTCGAAGCGGACACGGATGGAATCTATCTCTCGACGGAGAAGTATTTCGATCAACCCGACGTGCTCCTGCAGAAGGTGGTGGGCGTGCTGCCGCCGGGCATCGAGTTGGAATACGACGGCCGCTACGAGGCGATGTGGAGTTACAAGGCCAAGAACTATGCGCTCTACGACGGAAAAAAGGTGATCATTCGCGGCAGTGCTTTGCGATCGCGCGGCATCGAGCCGTTTTTAAAAAAACTCGGCAACCAGCTCATTCGTTTTCTGGTCGGGGCGAGCACCGAATCGCCACTCGCGATGGCGGACAGTTTTCGTGCGAAGCTCGTTCGGCGGGAGTTGCCGGTCGGCGAGGTGGCCAAGGCGGAGGTGCTCAGCATGAATCCCGATGCTTATGAGCGCTTCATCGAGGGAGGAGGCAAGCCGCGCCGCGCTTCGGCCGAAGCCGCACTGCAATTAACGCCCCGTCCGCGCATGGGCGAGCGAGTCATTTATTACATTGCGATGAAGCAAAAGGGCGGGACCAGCGACTGGCAGCGGGCCCGTCCGGTATCGCTCTACGATGCGGTGCAGGCGCCCTACGATCCGGATTATTACGCGAAGAAACTCGACGATTGGCTGGAGCGTTACGGTCCGTCGCTCGGCGTGAAGCCGTCGGGTGGAGAACAGGGCGAGTTGTTTTGAAGTAGCGCAGGCTGGAAGCCTGCGCTACTTCAGGAAACGCATTGCGCGCGGTTGCGCCGATGGTTTTCGTCGCGGGGTGTCTGCTCCCAAACTTCTTATTTTCGATTGCGATAGCACCCTGAGTTCCATCGAGGGAATCGATGAACTTGCCCGCGTGCGCGGCCCTGAAATTTTCAAACGGGTCGAGGAAATGACCAACGAGGCGATGGATGGTAAAATTGCCGTCGAGGCGGTGTTTGGCCGTCGTTTGGAGATCATTTTGCCCGAGGCGAAACACGTTGCCCAGATCGGTCGGCGTTACATTGAAACGATCGAGCCGGATGCGAAGACGGTGGTTGATCGCGCGCGCGCCGCGGGTTGGACCGTCCTGATCATCAGCGGTGGCTTTCGTCAGGCGATTCGTCCCTTGGCGGATTTTCTCGGGATCGAGCGCGTCGAGGCGGTTGATTTGTTTTTCGACGCGTCGGGTAACTATGCCGGTTTTGACGACAAGTATCCGACGACGCGGTCGGGCGGAAAACCTGAAGTGGTGAATCGTCTGCGGCGTGAGTTGTCTCCGTCGAAGATCGTGATGGTCGGCGATGGCGTGAGCGATTTGGAAACCAAGCCGGTGGTCGATCTGTTCGTGGGTTTCGGCCGCTACATGGCCCGCGAAAAGGTGAAGCGCGAAGCGGCCCGATTCATTCATGGATTGGCCGAGCTACCGGACGTTCTGCCATGAGCGATTCGGCTGCTGCACTGGGCGGCGAGTTTCCTCGCGCGCTTTCGACCTACGCCGATCCGGCGGGCGCAAGCGTGGTGCAGGTTCTGATCGAGCGGGTGCAGGCCGAGCCCTTCAACGCGGTCGCCACCTTGATCTTTGTGCTGGCGATCTTGCATACGTTTGTGGCGGGTAAGTTTCGTCACTGGGCGCATGAGGTCGAGGCGGCGCACGCAGCCAGGCTCAACGGACGGCGTGACGAGATGACGGATAGTGACGAGGATGGTCGGCCGGACGAGGTGAGTTTCAAGGGGCAGATGCTGCATTTTTTCGGCGAGATCGAGGCGATCTTTGGCATTTGGGTGATCGCGCTCGCGGTGGCGGTGACGGCGTTCAAGAGCTGGCCTACTCTGGTGGACTACATCGGGCATCGGGTGAATTTCACCGAGCCGATGTTTGTCGTGGTGATCATGGCGATTGCCTCGACCCGGCCGGTGCTGCGTTTCGCCGAACAAAGCCTGCGCGCGGTGGCTTCGCTTGGGCGGGGCTCGGTGGCGGCGTGGTGGCTTGTGATTCTGATTCTCGGGCCGATTTTGGGTTCTTTCATCACCGAGCCAGCCGCGATGACCATCGCGGCATTGCTCTTGGCACGGCAGTTTTACGCGCTCAAGCCATCGGCCCGGTTCGCTTACGCGACCATCGGGTTGTTATTCGTCAATATCTCGGTCGGGGGCACGCTCACGCATTTCGCCGCTCCGCCGGTGTTGATGGTGGCCGGACCATGGAAATGGGACCTGCTTCACATGCTGATGAATTTCGGTTGGAAGGCGGTGGTCGGCATCGTGGTGTCCACGCTCGGTTATTACTTCGTTTTTCGAAAGGAGTTCGCGGCTTTGCAGGCCACGCGAGATCAGCAGAAGGGGGCAGCCAGGACCGATGGCCGTCCGGTGCCTGCGTGGGTCACGAGTGTGCAGCTCGGTTTCATGGCGGCTGCGGTGTATTTTGCGCATTATCCGGCACTGTTCATCGGTGCGTTTTTGTTCTTTTTGGCATTCAGCCAGGCGACTGCGCACCACCAGAATCAGCTCGATCTCAGGCCACCGCTCTTGGTCGGATTCTTTCTGGCCGGCTTGGTCATTCACGGAGGGCTGCAGGGCTGGTGGATTGAACCGGTCTTGAAAAGCCTGGGCGAGGTTCCGTTATTTTTGAGTTCGACCATTTTGACCGCGTTTAACGACAACGCGGCGATCACCTATCTGGCGACTCTGGTGCCCGGCTTTACCAACAGTTTGAAATACATGGTGGTGACAGGAGCGGTCACGGGTGGAGGACTCACGGTGATTGCCAATGCTCCAAATCCGGCGGGTCAGTCGATACTTCAGAAGTATTTCCCCGAAGGGGTGTCTCCGGTGGGGCTGCTGGCCGGAGCGATCGGGCCGACGGCGGTGATGGCGGCGTGTTTTCTATGGTTGTAGCTTCATAGTGAAATCCGCCGCGGACGGCATAGGGTAAAGGTGTTGGGGATCTTCGGATACATCGCCAAATTTAGTTTATTCATTTCGTTGCGGGTGGACGTCCCTGTAGCCCGAAACCTCCAGTGCCGCTGATCTGAGGCGACAGGAACCGACGGCGGGCGTTTTTGTCTCGCAGTCGCGATGACGATGCCCGCCTTGGTTTCCTCGCCGTTCCGTTCCTTTTGGATGGGCGGCTTTGAATGCACGGACAAACTCAACGCGTTCGGCGAGCGCGTGGATTTTCTGCCGCTTACCGGGCATCTGAAGTTGCTTGATGCGGACTACCGCAATCTCGCGCCGTTTAACATCAGGACCGTGCGGGAGGGCATTCGGTGGAGCCAGATCGAGCGGGCGCCTTACGTCTATGATTGGACGATGGTCGAGCGGATGATCGCGTGTGCGCAGGCGCATGGCATCCAGCAGATCTGGGATATTTGCCACTTTGGGTTTCCTGATGATCTCACACCGTTGCACCCGTTGTTTCCCCGGCGTTTCGCGGCGGTGTGCAAGGCGTTCGCGCGGTTTTTCCGCTCCATGGATGCGACGAGTCCGTTGATCGTCACACCGATCAACGAGGTGAGTTTTTTGTCGTGGCTTGGCGGACAGGTGAGGGGGACTTCGCCGTTCTGCGTCGGTCAGGGATGGGAGGTGAAATATCGGTTGATGAAAGCCTACATCGAAGGCGTGGAGGCATTGAAGGAGGTGGATTCCAGCGTGCGCATTTTGACGACGGAACCCTTGGTTCAAATCAGCGCGCCGCTCAGTGCGGACAGAGATCTCCGAAAACACGCGGAGCACCATAACGAGCTGCAGTTTCAGGCGATCGATATCCTCACGGGGCGCCTGTGTCCGGAGCTGCGCGGGC